>ERZ651776.1711-NODE-1711-length-25725-cov-5.065541_pt1 | contig 25725 bp, 15 predicted proteins | sample MGYA00514761_ERZ651776 | MGnify/ENA metagenome assembly ERZ651776 | reverse complement strand
GAGAGAAGAAAAGAAGAGTTCTGGAAAATAAGTGGAAGCTAAGTGATGAAGGTCGGAGGTCAGACAATAATTAATTTTATTATTATTATCGTTCCCATAGTAGCTCCTCGCTGTCAAGATGCCTCGTTCCCTTGATTTCCTTGCTATAAATCTTCGACATTCGCTTTTCGTTATACATGTCTTGTTTCTTCGGAGGCAAGTCTTGCACTCGAGCTTCCTTAAAACCCCGCTCGATAAAAAATTGCATTGTTTGGGTTGACAAGACAAACACTTTCTTCAGACCAGCCTGGACGCAGAGGCGCTCCAAAAACCCTAGCATTGCGTCTCCCCTGCCAGAACCCCTGTACTTCTTGCTCACAACCAAGCACCCAATTTCGGCAACGTCAGTTTCGGCGTACCGTTGAAGCTGTGCGCATGCAACGACAGAGTTGTCTCGAGTGAAAACATAGTAACTACTCGGTGAAAATTTTCTTATTAGTACACAAATATGGGACCGACCATGCGGTTATAATTTTTTTGCTCTTCTTCTTACTGTGCGCATTCCTTTCCAATCCCTGGCGCCCTGCTCACCTGCTGATAGATTTCTCAATAACGTCTGCCGGTCTGTCAATTAAAAATCCCTTTTCGATGAGCGGTGTAATGATGGAGAGAATTCCTGTGATATCCTCAATTTTGGCCTGTCGAATTCCGTCGTATAAATCCCTGGAAATCAAAGTACCTTCGCCGTCCCTCGTGTAGAGCTCCTTCAATAAGGCGCCCTTGCCGGCCGAAACTAAATGACTTCTCTTGACTCCGTTGCTGAGGGCATTCGTGCTCCAATAGATTTTTTCGAGGGTTTCCTTCTCGTACGGTTTGTATGTTGAGGCTGGGTCGTCATTCGACAAGAAGTCGCTGACCAATCCCTTTGCCTCCGTCAACCGAAGCGCTTGGATCGTTGATGGCTGATGATGAGCATGGTTATTGTCTTGAGGCTGATCTTCAATCAGCCGAACTCCGTCGCTCTCGAGGAAAAAAATTACCTTACTCGCAGTCAACTCACTGGCGACCCTTGATGCGAGGCATGTGCTAAACCACGTACAAAATGGGAAAACCGCGTCCGCGTGCAGGTGCGTTAAGTGATTAGTTTTTCTCTCTGCTAAATGATTGTCGAAATCGAAGTTCTGTGCTGCTCATCAGCACTTACACGTTGCACTTGCACTGACGCACTTACTCACCTGTCGACATTGAAAACCTCCCCACTGGGGGATACTCCGAGAGATGTGATCAGCACAATATCACCCCGGTCGAGGCGACTGTGAATAGACTCGCTGTCAACTCGCCTTACCAAACCGGTGTAAGCAAAATCGGTTCCATTCAAAATTCCGATTGGCTTGGCGCTGAAAAAGTTGCCGCTGACAACACTGTACTTTCGCGTCGACTGGTCTTCCCCCTTGGTCTCCTCCTCCCCCATGAAGCTTCCGTAGCTTCCCCCATTAAACGTGTTCCCTCTACCCATCATACTTCGAGCGACATTCCTCTCCACCTCAAACCGAACTCGGCCACACTCCCCCTTTACTATTTCCAAAACCTGACTGTCAGTTATTCGTACGTCACAGTTCCGGATGCGATAGCGAGCCGACGAGGTTGCAGGCAAGCCCTCCTTCGCCAGCCTCTCGTCGACTTGCTTTTTGCATCCCGCGACAATCACTACCTTCACTCCGAGCAGCCAGCACTCGAGAATATCGTCCATGAGGGACTGAAATTTTGGCGTGTCCATTACAATTGAGCCGGGCACGTGAAATGTCATTATGGAATCTCGATGCGAGGCGATGTACGGCGCAGCGTTGCGAAACATCTCCACAAATCCAGGCTGCTTGCCGTTCTCTTCGTGATCCAATACAAACTTCTCATTGTATTCACTCAGTGGAATTATTGAAATTCTGCTAGGATCACTTCGCCGGATTTCGACCGGGAAATCTTTCAAGCCTGGCGTTTCCTCGGGAGGGAAATCCATAGGCTCTAGAAATGATTTATCGTTGTCCAGGCTGTCAAGAGGGCTGTTCTCTAGCGTCGCAAGCATCGGCTCTAGCAGTGGCTTCCGCAAAGTTTGAGCAACAAACGATGTTGAGAGAGGGGAGGCAACACATAGGATCAAAATCCGCAGAATCATTGCGGCACGGCTAACAGGAGCTCTTTTGATGTATCTGCAGCGCCGAGGCGGACTTTTAACTTTTGGCGCGAGTTTCAACACAAATTGATAGACCCAAAATAGTGCACAGCAGTTGTCAAGAATGGGGGGAAATTCTTATGAAATTCGCGGATAATCTTGATTTTTGCTATGAGATGTCCAATTCCTCTGTAATTGTGGCACTTCAGTGACAAAATTCGTTCAGAGAGACTACGGTCTCACTCTTCTTTGCTCTTGCCTGATTTCTCTTCCCCATATTTGTTTTTTCTGGTGCTCAAAGGGCTCAGTAATATAATAAGAGGTGAACGTATCGTATCGTTCCTTTTGGACCATATTTTCCCCTTGTACAATTTAACATATCGGGAGGGATCACAGAAGCGAAGAGACAGGGAGGTCTTGTCCATCGTCCCAGCTTGCCTTGTCTCTCCCCCTAGACTGTAATATTTCGTTCCCAGCGTAGATGCAAATCGCGCTGGTCGTTATCGTTTTGATGCTTCTCTTGACAATAGCGTCGCCCCTGATGTTGCGCTGCAGAATGGTGCAGCAGCACGTTTCATTACGAAAAATTGTTGGCAAGACACTTCTGGCTGGCAGTTCACGGCCATCGTCTTCGTTGTCGTCGTCGTCGTCATCGTCGTCGTCGTCGTTGTCGTCGTCGTCGACTGAGAATATAGACAAGGGTGAAGTTAGACGTCTTCGCTTGCAAACAGTCGGTCTTCGGAAGGCTGTTGATCCAGGTCCATCCTCGCTTACACCGAGACCGAGGAACACCTACAACCCTCGTCCCTTTCGCCCCCTCTCAGGCGCCCCTGAAAAATCCACATTCAATGTGCTCGGGATAGAGACTTCGTGCGATGATACGGCTGCCGCAGTTGTGCGCTCCGACGGTGTGATTCTTGGGGAGTGTGTTGCCTCGCAAAAGTTAAAGCATGCCCGTCATGGCGGTGTCGTACCAAGCATAGCAATGGAGGAGCACAAAGCGAATATTGACGAGGTTGTTAGCGAAGCAATTGAAATGGCGGCGCGCGCTGAACACGGTGCTGCGGCTGTAGAAAACCATAAGGTGAGATTATGAGGAACTTACTCTGTGCAAACTCCTTTCTTATCCCCAACCTCAAAATCCTGAAATTAGTTCTATTCACCAACCAAACCTAACCTTAACCTCCTTCCGTTCCGTAGTGGCACGATGTCGTCGACGCTGTCGCTGTCACAGTTGGTCCCGGGCTCGAGATCTGTCTCCGCATCGGTTTTAACAAGGCCGTGAGCATGATGAACGAGAACGAATTAACGAGAAATATGCCGTTTGTTGCCTTGCACCATCTTGAGGAACACATTTTGATGGCGACACTCCCTCCCGCAAACGCGAAATTCCCCTTCCTTTCTCTCCTCGTATCGGGAGGTCATTGTCAAATATTAAAGTGCTACAGCCAGAGCAAATACGAGGTTATTGGAGGGACTATCGATGACAGTTTGGGAGAGTGTTATGACAAGGTTGCGAGGATGTTGGGTGTTGATCTCGCGGATGCCTCGACGACCCTTGGAAGTGATTGCGGGAGCGGTGGAGAGGCGATCGAATTTCTCGCTTCTAAAATCGATTCAGAGAATGCCAACCCCAAGGTGAGTGAGCAAAAGAGAGGAAGCGATTTGGAAATATCAAATGCTGCAAAACTAGCTGTTGGGTTGCTGCCGATGCCGACTTTTAAGCTACAAACCGCACCTACACGTGCTGTATTTCTGCTAATATATATATCGTTTTAAATCTTCTCAATCAAAAAAATTTCTTTATACAGCAAATTCGGCAGAAATACCCACTGAGCGTGCCGATGCGGAATCGAAAAGACTGCGAATTTAGCTTCGCCGGGTTAAAGAATAGCTTCCGGATGCTCAATGCAAGGGTTCGGGAGGAGCACAATCTAGGCAATGAAACTGACGTGTCCCTCGCCAACAGTAATCTCATGGACACGAGGCTCCCTGACGATGTGCGCTGTCAAATGGCATGGATGTTCCAGGACGTCGCTATCAAGCACCTTGAGGACCGTGTGGGTAGGGCAATCAAACTTTGCGCCACAAGCGAAGAGATATTTGACTCTTTGGTGATCGCTGGAGGAGTTGCAGCGAATATGGAGGTTCGAACGAGATTGAAAAATTTAGCTGAAGGCTTTGGTTGGCGGGTTGTTGTTCCTGATGTAAGGTTATGCACGGATAATGGCGTTATGGCTGCCTGGGCTGGAGTCAAAAGACTTGAGGCTGGCAGCAGCGACGACTTCTCTCAATCTGAAATCCACGCCCGCTTCCCTTTTGCTGCCATTGAAGACATAGTAGACTGAATTGGACATTTCCAGCATGCTTGTATTGTAGACAGACAGGATGAATGAATGAATGAATGATTTAGCGTTAAAATATTAAGATGTTTTTGCGTTGAGTATCGAATATCATGCAACCAACAAGAAGAAGGAGCAATCAAATCAAATCAAATCAAAATTGCACCTCCGCTTTGCTTTGCTTTACTCGATACTCTCCCCCACGACGATACACCTCCTTTTTTTTTTAACCTTTCGATTTCTTCCGCCGCCTTCCCATAAACGACTTAATTCCCCGCCACGCATCTCTAAATGACACGGACTCGTCATTTTCACTATTTCCATCGCTAGCAGTGTAAATGTCGTATATATCGTTATCTACTCGGCTTTTCCAAGATTTCTCCTTCGCTTGATTTGCATTTGCCCTCTCTTTCCTACTACTACTACTACCATCGTTACCTCTTCCCCCGCTATCCCTTTTGCCACCGACACTACCAACATATTCCTCTCCCTCTTCATCGATGTCACCGTTGCCGTCACTTAAACGCCTTGCAACGAGCTGATCATTGCTGTGAAAAGCAAAGGGGGGGCATGTCATATATGTTGGTGGTTGGTTAGGGTTAGACAGACCTACTGTGACTGATAAGCGAAACCGAGCGCGATTCCCGAGCCGATTCAACCAAAGGATTTGATGCGCAAAAGAAATTATCCATCAATGTCTCCAAAGCTCACCTCCAATCCAAGTAACCGACGAGATCAAACTCATAAAAATTTGGCGTAATATACTCCTCAAGACAACTATTAATACTCATCTTGATCCACGAATTCAGCACGGGCAGTGAAGTCAAATCGACGTTCAAACCAGCATTGGCATCGAGAGGCTTGATTTTCACGTTCACTTTGGGCAGCTTATGCAACGAAAACTTTAGGTTCTCAATAAATGGGTAGTCAGGTATCAATCCCATTTCGACATCCAGATCTATCCGTGTGTCCAGGTTAGATATTACAATCTTAGTGGTGGGTAACATGGCATGCTCCAAGCTGCTAAATTTTACGTTGAGTTCGATCATCATATTTCTCAGCAGCAAATCAAGGTCTAAATTGGCTCTGCATACGGTGGGCTCGTCACACTCCATCCCCAAACCCCGGATTACCGGGGGAGTGGGACCGAGAGAAATACTGTTGAGCTCTACGTGTGCTATGTTGTTGGTGTGGTGCAGGTTATCAACGAGGACCTCGATGATTTCTTCCTCGATAAGATCGCTGATATAAACCTCGAGCCCTCCGAACAATAAGTTGAAACCTTTTGAATCGTGGGGGACACGCCAAAGTGTGTTCAATAGTCTGTTGAGCCAAAGTGACGCTTCGTTTTCGTTCCTGTCCGATTTCTTGTCTCCTCCACCACCCCCACCACCACGACCTCCATCCACATCCACATCCACATCCACATCCACATCATCGTCGGCCCAATGAATTCTATGGAACACATCTTCGAAAGCACTGTGCTCGGCTGCTCTCCACACCTCGTGGTTTTTATTGTTCGTTATTTCCGTGATGCCGTAGGAAAAAATAATATTCACGACAATCAAAATAAGAGAGAGGATCACCAACGAAGGCGGTCTCGGCGGCGGGATTGCGGGCGCCTCCGGCGCAGGTGACGTAGAAGTTGTTTCCATTTGGATTTCTTCCTCTGTGATGACTCGCGCGATAATCGGCGGCGACGTGTACGCCATTGTCGGGCTGCTTGCACTCCCATTTTCGCGTCCTATTCTCCCTTCCGATCCCCCCTGTTGCCGATTGCCGCTCTTCAGCATCACTCGATTTTCTCGCTGAATGGATTTGCCCCATTTTCTCCATTTCCGCTGAAAGCGTCGTAAAAATAACACAGTCACAATGAAGTTGATGGCAATAAAACACCAGATCTCAGCCGTCGCCGGCTCGACAACTCCTCCTACGGGCATGAACGACTCCTCATGAAATTCCACCGCGTTTTTCTGTGCTGTCTTAACAATCTTGCTCAAAATTTTCTTGATCTGAGTGGGCGCATTCGAGACGACCTCCTCGTCGCCTGTTGAGCAGGAATCTGAGTGTGTATTCACGCACACGTGATGATCGCCGCGTGTAGAGAAATGGTTCGTAAGGGGGTCGTTCCTTGCATCCTTTTCGTTTTCGCCACCCTCCTCGCTGTCCTTGCCATCCTTCCCTCGTTTATATTTCAAGTCTCTAGAATATTCTTTTGTGCGCTTTTTCTTGGACGGTACCTTTTTCGATCTCTTCAGCGCGCGCTGACTGTCGCCTGGTTTCTCGCTAATGATATTTGCAGCATCATCGAAAACATCCTGGAAAATGCGAACACCATTTTCAATCAAGCCGACGCTTTTGCTGCCAACTTTCTCGGTGACGCCGCCTAACATTGTTATGCTGTCGCCCGTAAACCGCAGCAGCGTTGAAACCACCGATATGCTCTCGCTCGCAAGGGTAGTTGTTCGACTGTAATGGGGTTTTTCACCTTCTTCGTAATCAATCCCATACTTCTCCTTCCGCCTCTGGCCCTTTTTAAGCTGCATTTCCTCGATATATTTTCGAGTATTGTCCACGCTGTCGTCTAAGACTGAGCTCAATGAGTTCACAGCGCCTCCAGTGAGCTTCAGGGACGTGCCTGTGATAGTTGCCGCTGTGTCGCCAAGGGTTCTGATTGTAGTGGAGGTCTTGCTGAAGATAGATGACGTCAAGCGTAGAGTCTTTGTTAATAGCAGTGTACCGGCAGTCGTGCCGCCGAGCGCAAGGTCGATTTCTTCGGCTTTTGATTTTTCATCGTCAGAGCTCCCCTTGGACGTCATCAAAGGGAGGGGGGGGGACGGGACGGAAGAAAGCAATATTCTGGGGTGGTTTTAACTTATGATCTTCTTAGCATAACTTTTCAGATCTTCGAGATTATTGTGTGTAGAGTATTGGTGGCGGTACAGATACGATTTTTATTGCAATGCGTACCTTATATGTTTTCTACCGTTGTGTTCGTTCTTTTAGGGTGAGAGAGAGCTCAACTTTCCCAACGGATTAAACAAACTTATAATTTTTTACTTCTGAAATATTCTCAGCTCCTCGCAAAAACGTCATGGAGGACGAGAATGCGACGAATTTCTCTTCAGATGAGCAAGATTGTCCTGATTCAGCGCCTTCTCCCCCACTTGCCCAACAGGTCTCTTCTGTCAGCTCCCAATTCTTACAGTTATTCCAGTCAATTGTCTCCGAACAAGATGCCCTCAAAAATTATTTTACTGAGGAGTTGAGGAAGCGTGATGAAATTCACGATGACCAAATTGAAAAGCTCAACTCTCGTCTGAAGGTAGTTCAGACGATGGCAGGGCAAGGGGGTGGTATAGATGAGAGCCTAGTTGTTACCCCGGAAATTCTCGCTCGCCGTGAGGAAAAGCTTCGAGGTAGTTTTGAAGAAATGCTATCGGAGAAGAATCGAGACATTATTCAGCGTATTGAAGAGCTTGAGACTCGTGTAATAGACGATCTGTTGTGTGATGTTAAGGCAGAAGAAGAAAGTAAGGAAGAGGTTGATAAAGATGTTCCGGGTGCTCCTGTTGAGCAGCCTGTCGACCCTTCTAAAATTGAAACTGTTGATTCTACACCAGAAGCCTCTGCTGAGGTAAAAGATGAGGTGTTTTCTGATTCCACAGTGGAGCCAACAACAAACCCTACTGTAGACGAGGAAGAGAATAGTGCTTCCGTTAAGGTCGATGTCGCTAAGGACGAAGACGGTGAGGAAGATAAGACTGGGGAAGAAACATCTGAGGAGGAAGAGACGGAGGAGGGAAAAGAAAATGAGGCTGAAGTTGCCAAACCCGTGGATTCGCCAGACGGAGACGGAGACGGAGACGGAGACGGAGACGGAGACGGAGACGGAGACGGAGACGGAGACGGAGACGGAGACAGCAAAGATGAGCCAAATCAGGCACCTTCTGGGGAAAGTTCGGTAGATGTTTCTGCGGAGGATTCATTACAGACGCCTAAGCCTGTTTTCTCTCCAGCATCTATATCAGGAGAGGAATCGATTGAGAGCAGCCCTAAGATTGTCAACCGGGCCCGGTCGATGACACCACCAGGATACGGGGCCTCAAGTGAGGTGCAGGATGATGCTATTTCCCTGATGAGGCCGTCCCCAAAGAAGCGGGCAACCATCGCGGCTCTTTCGGGAAGCGGCAGAAACCCCTTCAGTGCTATGAAGAAGCGCCCATCACTCCGTGATGTCGTCAAGAAAAACCAAGATCACATGAAACAACAGCTAGAGGAAGCTCTGAAGAATAATAAGCGAAGAGGGTCCCTCCATAGCCTTCCAAAGCGGTCTGACATTGCAAAAATGACAACTACCGAGCTCGAGAAGAAACTCACAGTAATCATTGACTCGCTCACCAGGCGTGTTGCTGCCTTAGAAGTGTCCAACAGGGATTCGCAACAGAGCTTGGTGCTTGACATTGCTCGTCAGCTCAAAGAGATGGAGGCCAAGATCGCCGCTGACGGCGAGATTATCACGCCGATGGTGACTGATATTTCAAGAGTCCGCGAGGAGAACAGGAAATTCAAGGACACTTTCAAGGCGCTCCAGGTGAACCAGAATAAGGTGGTTGAGGAGATTAAATCGGTAGTTGAAGGCGCAGCTGCGACGAACAAAGCTGTAGAAGCCAGCGCGTCTGCCATAGAGGATCTCGAGGCCAGTCTTGGAGATATTAACACCCAAGTCGTGGATGTGACTGTTAATTTTGAAAAGCTGAACGAAAACCTCCAGAGTGTTGAGTACGAGAGCGAGCAGATTCGAAGCGATTTCGTTAAGATTACTGGGGCAGAGACAGCTCAGCTCCCGAAGATGATGGAGGCGGCGAAAGACATAATATTCGGCCTTAGTGAAGCCTTGTTCGACATAGAAAACGACAGGGAGGGCGACAGCAGCAACAACAAGAGCGATATTTTCAGCGAACTTGAGGAGATTCGTAAGGAGGCAGACGTGTGCAAACAAATCCTTGACGATCCACAAGAGGCCGCCGATGAGATCAAGCGAGGCAACGATGCAGCGCGAAAAATCAATCACCTCCTTAGCAAGATTACCACACACATGTATATCTTGAACCGTAACAGTGCGAATAAAGAGCCTCTCTCAAAGATACACAAAAAATTTAATGGGCGAATTAAGCCCCTGAAAGATGTGTTCGAGGAAAGTCTGAGGCTCCTGGTCAAGCTGATGACTCTTACTATAAACAACGGAGACCTAACGATCGCGATTGAATGCGCTAAGCTTGAGATGGCAGAAAAAGTGGGCTTAGATTTCCTTTACAGCAATTTTACGACCCAGGAGTACAGCCACAACCTGCAAGACTCGCTAAGTAGCCAGGTGATGGCGGCGAGCAGCGAAATTAAGAATTTCGAAGAGAGTGTGAAAGTCATGATCAGCGAGATTGAAAGCGGCGCGGATAGCAAGGAGGCAATAAATGCAATGAGCGTCTCGATGGATGAGGTTCGCATCAAGTTTATGCAGATGAACAACGAATTAGGCCAGAAGGCGGGCACCAATGATATCATGGACATCATCAACAACGTTCAGTCGTCACTGCGAACGCAACTTTCGAAGACGCCACAGCTGAACAAGCTCCAGGCTATCCTCAAGCGAAAAGCTGACCGTGATCAGGTTGCCGTTCTTGAGAACGAGATCAAGAATGTGGAGGTGTCGAACATGAGTCCTGCGTTGACGCGTAGCACATGTCTCACGTGCAATCGACCAATGGGCGGCCGGCCTGTAAATATCCACGGAGGCGGGGGACTGGGGCAGAGCTGGCATCGACCGCCGACCGGAGACAGTGGTGGCAAGACGATCACCGTCTTGCCCCGAGAGCAAAACATCTCTAACACCAAGAAACTATCCGATATAAACAGCATTGTGACTCCTCAGAGTCTGGCTGGAACTGATCCACGAAAGGCAATCGCGGCAAAGCAAAACATGAAACTCACATTTGCTGCTAATCTAGCTGCTGCTGATAGCGAAGATAATAAAGTCGGTATTAGAACAGGAGGAGGAGTCGGAAATGTTGCTCTCGGTGGTAAGAAAATTAGCAAAGGGAAGCCAACGATACGGCTTGTGAAGAAGTGAGCGACTTTCTCCGAATGAATTTCAGTGTTGCGTGTGTGTTGTGTTGTGTGTGTGCTGTGTATTCTGTGTGCCACAAATATTGTGTAAAAATACAGTACTAAAAGTAATAATTTTCGCGCATTTTTTCGGGCAAGGAACGCTTCGCACAGCCAACGATTGTTCAGCTATTTCAATCAATTCGGTTCTGCGATCTTAAATACTTTCTCTCTCCATTACCTAGTTATTCACCGTCAACCGTCCTCATTGACAAAAATGCCCTCAAAACTGTCGCACCCAAACTGCAGCCGAGAGCGCCCATCAATTTAAAAATGTTCTCGCTGGTCAATGGTACCTTGCCGTACAATCGATAAGGGGGCGTATTCATTACCTTATGGGACAGCGAATCTAACAAAACGTTCGCATCCTCAAGCACCGATGCCGCATCCTCTCTCCCCCTCTTCACACAGGTGTAGATTTCCAAGTTGTTCAAATGGATCTGCAACTGTAGATTCTTGACCGTTTCCTTCGTCAAATATTTGAGGCTGTCAGCGATTTGTATGAACATAGTCGTCATAACCAGAACGATAATAATAGCGAACAAGCACAGCACAGAGTTCCATTCCGCGATCTCCCCGCCAAAAATGCTACTCACGACCACCGCAAATGTCGCAATCAATGCCAGGAACGATTCGATCTCGAACGTTTCCAAATGAAAAATGTTGAACGACTTCACAAACGCTACGAAGTAATCGTGCAGCAGTTCGAATTGTTTGACCCGCTCAACGCAATTGAGCCTCATTTTCACCTCCAACGGATCGCCCGTAAAATCTTCCCCCAACACGTTCGTGCCAACCATTCCAACGCTACTCTCGTCTAGCATCCAGCACAAAAACTTCGAGAGCTTCTTCATAGTCCGGCACTCCGCGAACGAGTTAAAGATAAGGATCTGAACCATGAACTGACCATTTATAAAATAATTCGATAACACGAGCGCATCTACCAAGTAGTCCCCCATCTCATGGTGAGTGGGCTTGAATATGTTACTCTCGTCCTTCAAGTATGCAACAAATGTTGGCACGAAGCCAATCGCAAATGCCGCGAAATTCATTGATAAGTGTAGCCAATCGACGGTGAATATGCTGAATTTCTTGGCGAATACCTTCTTTGTCTCTTCATTCACCCCCTTATGAAGAATGCTTAACTCGACTTCTTGATGAGCTCTGCTAACCGTTTTCCTCCGCTTCGTACCCGAAAGCCGTTTCTGAAAAAAGTAGTTGTGAGCCGATTGTTGTACCTGTGAAGGGTGGTACTCGTCGTACGCCCCGATAGCTTTCATCACTTGGAACACCTTTCCGAAGCCATTAGTCATTTTCTCCTCGTCAAAGTTAACGTAATACAGCCGAAACCGTGCGTACATCATCGTCTGAACTGTTCGCTGTGCTGGTATAGAGTAGGTGGCACATTCCCTCGCGGACATTCCCCCAGCAATAATCATCGCGGAGGATAAGTAGGCGGATAATAGCTCGAGCATGTCGACGGTTTGTGCCTTACCCGAGATGACGAGGATCATCGAAATTATATTAGAGAAGAAAAAAAAAACCATCACATAGTATAAAATGGCAGTCGCATCAGTGACACTATTCTCGAACTCAGTGTACCGAGGTATGAAAGTGGAGGTCCATTTTTGGGGGGTGTAAAGGATCGGCACCACGTAAGCTAGGAGTCTTTTGAAGAAATAATTCCAGCGTGACATGAACTTGAATTGATCCGGCCGGGGTGTAGTTGTGTGGAAACGCCAGTGCGAGAGGCAGTCCGATACGTTTTCAAATGTGCATTCGTATTTCAGGAAAAGGCCAATGGTCTCGGGGTATTTCAAAGATGCGCCCTTGTTGTCGTCACTGTCTTTGTTGTCACCGTCGTTGTCGTTCTTGTCGCTGAAGTACTCACGAATCCTCTCATCAACCTCTCTGTCAACCTTCGCAAACTCTCTATCCGTGGGTTCAAAGCCGATACACCAAATAGCCAACAAAATGTCATCCCTTGTTAAGTATCCTCTTCCATTCAAATCGAGCATTCCTTCCCAATCAGAAGTTAATGTCTCCGAGGTTACAATATTTTCTATTTTAGTGTGGGAAAAGTGGCTCGTGTTTGTCTCCGACAACCCAGATCCAGCTGTATTGCTCCTCTCAAACGCTACTTTTGGTTTACTGACGGAGTTCCTCATCTTGTCATAGTCCATGCTCATCCCACCCTCGTTAAATTGTTTCAAGCGATGTCCAACATGCAGAGCTGAGCTCCCAGTTGACTGGCTGTTTGACCCGCTGTTTGATGAGTTTTCATCGGATATGGTGCTCAAATCAGCTATTTTCATGTTGTCGTCGATGTGCCCGGCGAGAATTCGAGGATTGGATCAACACCAACAAATAACAGAAAACGGAACACGAATCGGTGGAGATTGGGTGCGGTGCCAGAGAAAAATAGGGACTAATTACGAAACAAAGATGGGCAAATTGACATCTTTACTGACGGGCGCTGCAGTGTGTGAGTTAGTTGAGCTCGAGAGCTTCTGGAGAGCTCGAGAGTGTCCGAACGTTTTACGCCAAAAAAATCTGGGTAACTGAAATTAGTTGTATTGTTCTTATTTTTGGAATATTTTCGCATCTGTCGCGCCCATCGCAGGAAACAACCACACTTCCCGCCCAATTTCTTTCCCTTTTCCCTTTCCAGGGACCCTCTTTTCGGGCGACCATCATCAATAGCCAATTAAAATGACAACATCCACAACCCGCATAAAGCGATCAATCACGTCAGACAGTTTCTTTGGAGCAATGAAAGAAAATAGCAACATTCCCGTTATTTTTCTTTCTGCTTTTTTGTTTGCGGCTTCTAACGGGCTGGTTATGCTGACAGTGCCTCGCCTCCTGACGGATGTATTTGCCTACTCCTCCTCCCTCCCCACCTCCGATACTTGTAATCAAGAATTTCCCGAAAGTGACTACCGAAAGGATTTATGCGGAGACGCAAACTCATCCGCACAGGACGCAGTAGCTTCAACCGAATTGGGCAGAAACCTTCTCACCCTAATATCGGCCCCTGTGATGGGCTATTTTAGTGATCTGTACGGGCGAAAGCCCTTCTTGATCATTTCGTTTTTGTTTGCGTTATTCCCCGTGGCCTTTCTCTATCTTTTTGTCCAGATTCCGCTACTATCAGGAGGAGAAGTCGACCTTGCCAACTTAGAATTCGGCCGAGACCTGTATTACATTACCAACGTTGCGACAGGAATTTGCTTTCCTCTGCCGATCCTCCTGACTGTAGTGACAGACGTAATGCCGGTACAATTTCGCGCTCCCGGCTACGGGGTAGTTCTCACTATATTTCTACTCGGTTTCACCATAACGTCGCTTCTTGTAGCCTCAGTACCAGACAACGCAAGATTTTTGCTCTCTCTTGGCTCTGGTGTAGGCAGTCTACTCTTTCTCTTCATTGCCCTCCGCGAAACTCTCCCGCCCTCGAGCAGGGAAGCTGCACTTGTCGCGAGGGGGCGCGAAAATACGAACAACCTGCTCAGTAGGATGTTTCTTCCGTTCAAGAACTTGAATATTCTCACTAGGTCCAGTGTCTTCCGCTGCCTGGCCCTGCTCGTGGTCTTCAGCACGGTTGTCCAGGAGGGCTCCCAAATTCTGCTCATCTACTACCTAGAGGACAACTTCGACGTGGACGACTCAGTGCAGGCCCAGTTCTTGGCCGTCATAGGAATCTCATGCATTATTTCTCAGGGTATCCTTCTTCGTCCGTGCCTGATGTGGTTAGGCGCGAAGAACACCCTCTTGCTCACAGGTATTGTAGGGGCGGTGCACACGGTGATATATGCCTACGCCACATCTGTGCCAGTGATGCTTCTGGGAGGTGTCATGGTGTGCGTAAGCTTCTTTGCCTTCCCAACCATCTCGGCGATAAAGTCGAACAATGCGGAAGAACACGAACAAGGGGTTGTACAAGGGGCTCTCATGTCGGCTAAGAGCCTTGCCGCTGCCGTCGGGCCCTCCTTCTTCCGTCTATGTAACCAGGTAGACCTCAGGAATACCCTTGGAATACCCTACCAAGACGGTGCCATGTGGTTGGCGGGTTCTGTTTTGTACCTCATCAGCACTTACTTCATTGCCAGGCTGCCCAGAGATAAGACAGACTTCGATTTGGCTGACAGTTTAGATGGAACTCGTAGTAAAGAAGATGCAAGCGATAATTGGGCCACCGAGGAGAAGCTCCTCAGTACCGTGGCATAGAAGAAGGTAATAATGTTAAAATGTGAAAAAAAAGTTTCCTTGGAGTTTCTTTTTCATCGAAAAGCGTTCCTCTCAGTATTTTGTATCCGCATTATTTCGGTGGTGGATGTGTCCGCTTCGCAGGCGGGAAAAAAGAAAGAAGAAAGAAGGAGAAAGGCAAAGGCAAGAGAGAGGAGAGAGAAAAAGGAAGAAGAAGAAGCCCCACCAGCATCCCGTCTCACAAGCTTCCCGTCCCTCATTCCCCCCTCGATTGTTGAGAGAGAGGAAGAAGGAAGGGAAACTCGGGTTACGAACCACTCGACATGTGCTGCGTAAGAGACCTCTCTCTTTCTTCTTTTCCCTCTCACTTTCTTTCATCCTGTTGTGTCCTCCTCCAAACTCTGGTTATTTTTTCTCTTTCCTCTCACCTTTCATTCCCCGCAACCACCCTCTGGTCTCTCTCGTGAATCGAACCAACACATTCGTGATATCTTTAAATCCCTGTCCACCCACCCGCCTCGTTTATTTTTTGCCTCATCTTTTGTCATCTATCTAGTAACTCCACAAATATTGCACATGGAAAGGGGGGGGGCGTAAACATACTCTCCCCCCCCCCCCCGGTTGATAATAAGCGTCAACCTTTCCACCCTATTATCACTCTATCCCCCCCTTCCCTCCTCATCGTCGTTTAAGACGACGCCGTCCATCTCTGAATAATAATAACCAAAAACTCATTATCAACTGCGACAAGTACCTCATGTCTCTTGGCCCTAACCCTAAGGTATCTGAGGTCATTCGTCGGGTCGAGGTCCCTTACAACATTCCTAGCCTTCTTTCCGAGCTCCTGCATCGCGGCGGAGTAGGACTCGGCGAGGGGAGGTGGCATGGAAGGGAAGCGACGAAGTACCGTACCATCACGGGATGATATCACATACCCCTCAATGCCGGTGAGGGACTTGACGCGCTCGAGGGTTTCTTCTACTTCGGACTATTGGGGGTGAAGGTGGGGAGGGAGGGGGAGAGAAGTTAGTAATTTTGAAGAGGGGGGGAGACGTTTTGCATGGTTTGTTTTCAACTCAACAGCAGGGGGGGGACTGTCCTTCACAACCTGTTCCTACAAAGACTAATACCATAAACGCATTCGCCTGCGACACTTATGCAGTCCAAGACGGGGAGAAAGACCGTCTTTTTCGACTTACCATATTGGAAAGGGAACTAATTTTTGGACTGCCAAAAAATAGAACGAGAGTTTGGGGCAGCTCGGAACAGAGGTTAAAGAAAAATGAGCTCGAATGACGGGTCAAAAATAGATTGAAAGTTCACAGAAGTCCCGTATACACCAATTTGGATGGATTCCGCCGACGGATCGCCATGGATGTCATCGCTATCCTCTCGAATAAAGGATGTCCAAAGCCAGTTGTTACCGGCAGTGAATCCGTTCACTGACGATACTGCTGATGTGGACATGAATGCAAGTGTGTCCAAGGTCGTTGAGAGTCGATATGATGGCGGTGGTGTTGAGGGGGGGGAGACAGATGGAGGGAACGGGTGGGAAGAAGGGGGGATCGGGACTGTTGTGTTACCAAGTGGTGAAATCAATAGCAACAACGACGTTTTCAACGCCGGTAGCAGCACAAGTATCTTCGGCATGGTTGATGAGGATGTGACGATGATATCTGGCGTGGGAGGGGGCAAAAGCATACCGGATAGAGGAGCCAGAAACTACAACAACAATATCAACACTATCAACAGCAACAACATCAATGCTTCGTCAATAATGTCAACCTCAATCCCTGGAGAATTAGAGCGCGAGGTAGTCAACCGTTTAATCTCTGTCCGCGAGGGTACGTTCAGCGATTTACTACGCGTATGCGATGAAGTTGGTGGTGCGGAGAGTAGGATTGCTGATGAGGGTATCGAGAAACTTCGGCGGGAGACAATTGAGGTTGTTGAGGGGATCGAAAGGTGGAGGAGTGTCGTTTGTCAAGAGAGTGACGATGATGGTGGTGGACGACAGTATCGGAATAAACGCGCACCACCAACGACGAGCGACAAGAATAACTCCAGGTCAATATCGCCTGGAGTATCCAATGATTCTCCTGACGTTGCCGTCGGATCGTTCCCGCCTTTACTTCCCCGACGGCAACAACAAGGACAGCAACAACAACGACAGAATGACAAGAGTAAAGTGCTACTCAGCAAAAAATCCTCCTTAGACTCTGCGGAATACGACAATAATCAACGCGGACGAAAACGACTACGACAATCAACCAACAACAGGAACATACCATTCCTCTACTCCGGCGTAAACTACCTGCTCCGAATTCTCCTCACCCCCCGCCTCCTTCCCTCTTCACTCTACACAAGCCGAGGTCTCCCTCGCGACCGAAACCCGTTTTTTTATAGAGTAGGCGTCGACGGACTCGACGGGGTGGCCGGGACGTTGTTGGACCAGCAGGGTGAAGAGGACGCGGGGAGGAAGGTTATGCTGCTGAGAATGAGGAGGGCAGCGGGGGTGCTGAAGGGCGAAGAGGGGGGGAGAGGGGGATCAAATGAGAGGGGGGGGAGGGAGAAGGATTTTAGTCCAGTTGACGGGAGTTTACTATCGGGGTATATGGTGGAAAGATCCCGCGCGTCGACGGCCGGCGGCGGACCCCGCCGACGGAGAGAACGTAGTCCGTACGACCCTTCACCGTCGCCTTTTAGATCTCAAATCGAATCTTCGAAGAAATCAAAGGGAGGGAAAAGACCCAAGACTACGCCTGGAGTTGAGGGGGAGAAGAGGAAGAGTGGTGTTGGGGGAGAGATGAAGATGAAGGGAGGAGGATTCAGGGTGAGCAGGACGCAAGGAGGTGGTGGGGCGGAGGGAAGGGGAAAACGAAAAGAAAAAGGAAAACGAACGGGAAAACGAACGGGAAAGGGAAACGATACGATTGAATCTAATGACGGTTCTTCGGTGCTGACGGCCGATAACCTCCGTCTCCACTCTCTCCAAGATCCTACGAATAAATCGGAGGGAGTGGGGGATTTGTCTGATTGGGGATTCCATCGCCGTAACGATTCGTTGAATACGACGGGTATGACGGATCGGCAGCGTCATAGGATGTTCTTGGAGGAGAACGTAGGGAAAATGAAGGAGGAGTTGGAGAGTATTACGTCAGGTTTGCATGAGAGGGGGATATTGAGTGGGGGTGGAGGGATGGAGTTGAGGTCGAGACCGTATACTGCTCCTGTTGTTAACAACAACAACAACAACAACAACAACAATAGTACAACAGCGATAACTAGAAATATCTCCACCCCCTCCCACGCTCCCCCCCAAAGCCAAAAGTTGGGAGGGAGCGAAAAAGACGGCGACATGACCCTCGGAATCATTGACCAAGTCGAGATCGACGACCAGGTCGTTATGCTGAAGTTCGTTTTGGGCGACAGGGAGGATGAAGATAGTGCGAACGGTGGAGAAGGGATTGTGGGGGGTGTTGACGCGACGCTGACGACGACGAAGAATATCCTCATGGTATCGTCTTCGCTGAACGCCACCCTTGGACAAAAACCCTCTAGTCCTTCACCTCTCTCCCCCCTCCGAATAGAGGCCTGGGACCACCTCCGCAAACGGCGCATCGATCGCCTCGTATTGACGGCCCTGGACTGCGATAGAATTTGTGGTCTCTCCCCTAAGGAGATATGGTCCCTGGTGAAGGAGGATCGGTCCCGGGCGCTGGGGAAGATTCGAGGGAGGTTGGGGGTGAGGAAAGTTGGGGAGGAGAGGGTGGAGTGGGAGGAAGGGAGGGAGAGAATTGTTGAGGTCGAGAGTGCTGATGAGGGGGAAGAGGAGAGGGAGGGGGATGATGGGTCCAGGAGGACAGAAGGGTCGTCTCCTACGAATGAATCCTCGTCACCGTCTTCTCAGAAGTCTTCTTCGTCGAAGAAGACTTCTTCGTCAAAGAATTTGTCGCCATCCCAATCTCCCTCGACCAAAGGCAACAGCAACAAAAATAGAAAGACCCGCGTCGTCTACGACCTAATCAAAAGGCACAAAACCCTCTCCCGGTACGCTTTGTGCCTCTCCGTTCCCCTCTCGGATGAGATATGCACTTTGGGACCGCTGGTGCTGAATAAGATACTGGTAAATCTGAGGTGCTGTTTGGAACCTACGGAGAAAGGGAAGTCGGAAGAAGGGCAGGGCGTTCGAGTATGGGTAAACCGCTCCCGATCGAACACGATAAACGACGCAGTATCTATCCAGTTCCCCTGGTCGATTCTCTCCGCCCTCCTCTCCTCCCAGCGCTCCCTCCTCCTCCGGTCTCAATACAAGTGGTCCTCGCAAAAGAGCGTGGGAGAGTTCCTGATGAGGAGGGTGGGGGTAGAGAGCAGGTGGGAGGAGAAGGGGGGACTGAGGGTGGTGTTAGATAGGAGGGTGGGGGTGCCGGCGAGGTGGGAACGGGTAGAGGTGCGGAGGGGGGATGGTAATAATGCTGTTTGTAAGGTTGAGGCAAGGCAAGAGGGGGCGGGGATAGTTTTCACTGGTACGGCAATCGGTGTCAGTAACGCCGCGGGCTCCCCAGGTGACGGTCATGCAACAGCCGAACCCGAAAAAACACTCGAAACATTCTCAACAAAAATAACCCTCTCCGAAATCCTATCCCTCGAAGGATGCAGTCGTTATCCGTGGAGTGGCTCTTCGTCCTCCTCAATAATTCCCCTGAAATTCGACGATAACAATGACGACGACAGCAGCGGGAGAAGGGGTGGACGCAATAACCCGATCGAATACGCCCTCGATCGTCTGAGTATATCTCCCGATGAACAAAACGGTCTGGGATTCAGGTTCGATAAGAGAATTCAGACGGTGGCGTCAAATATGGGCGAGGATGGTATCGTGCGTATTGACGCGAGTATATTTGGCGTGGATTCCGTTTCGTTTTCGTGCGCGAGCGCGAAGAGATCATCTTCAGGTGATGAATTTGGTGATCTGGGCGATCTGGGTGATCTGGGTACCGGAAACAGTGACGGCGACTGCAAGGCAATATCCCGTCCGTTAATTATGACCGTGTCCGAGATGGTCAGGGTGTTGCGAGATGTAGGGGGATACGAAGAGAAGACATTGAAGATTTTGGAGGATTGCAAGAGGCGACATGTACTCGCGGGGGAAGTTAGTAAGTGTCTTTATCTAATTGACGCTCCTAGCGACAGCACCAAAACCGACGTGGATGGACAGGAGGGAAAGGATAAAGGTCGGACGTGTAAGAAAATGCTCGTGAGCCCGTTGTATGTCGAGACTAGGGTGCTGAAGATCGTTGTGAATGCACTTGACAATCCTGTTGGGTGTGTTGAGGTTAATAACCTCACAACACTATCCCAATTGCGCTCATTAATCTCTGCACAATTGGACCCTGACGATGTGCCGAAGAGCTTCAAGTTTGAGTATAGAGATGTGCCGTGTAGTAGGAGACAGGAGGATTTGAGAAAGGCGTTTGATTTACTGCCGTTGTGTGTAGTCCGTTGCAAGATTTTACCAAAGAACGTCCGTAAGATGATGGAAGAGAGAGAAAAGGAGGAAAGAAAACGTGTCGATAAGGAAGAGAAAGCCAAAGCTGAGGATGAGAAGAAAGAAGAGGAGAATAGGGAGCAAGAGAGAAAGGTGGAGATGGCGGAGGAGATGGGGAGGAGGGAGAGGGTGGAGAGCGTCGTTGAGGTGAAGGAGGTTGTTGTTGATCCTATTACGAGGAAACGGAAGACTGTAATAAGGAGGAAAGCCATCATACTCAACGAAAATGCGCAGCAAGATAGAGGAGATACTTACTCTGCCGAAAACAAGACTAGGGGAGACGACGGTAGTGTCGGTGGAAACTCGAGGGTGTCACAGAGATCGAAGTCACCGACGAAGGTCCTGTTCTCCGATGATACGAGTATTGCGTCGAACGCAAATGACTCGAAGGGAAGCGAGAAGGCAAAGAGGATGCCACGGTCCACGCTCCGAGGGAAGGGGGGCGAGAAGAGACAGGGGTCGAGGTCGAGATCGCCGGGGGGGCATTCTGTTGACAGCGGGAATAATAACAATAATATTTCGGAAGCCGAGGGTAAAAACTCGCCCAAGAAGGCTCGTTCGAAGACTGCCCTCCAAAAGGCCGCGTTGAAAATGTCTGCGGGACCCATCATGGTCGCGGTTCCGATCGGGAATATCACGGTGCAATGCACCCCTAATTCCGTGCACGTGAAGTGCAACAGCGATCTAACGAAGAAAATCGAGCCCAACGCGACGATACGAATAGGGAATCCGTTCGGGGGGGACTTTAAGTTGTCTGGGGTGCTGCCGCCTCATTTGGTTAAGGAGAAGGAGGAGGAGGAAGAGAGGGTTAGAAAAGAGAAAGAAGAGGAGACGAAGCGAGAAGAGGAGGAGCGTGCGAGAAAGAAGGCCGAGGAGACTGAGGCCGGACTTGACGCCAGCGATTCCGAGTCGGAGATCGACGAGGACGAGCTGCCGGATAAAATCGTAGAGGAGATGAGGAAGCAGAAGGAGATGATCGCAGCTCTGAAGAGTCAGCTGACCGAGGCGGTTAAGAGGAGGGAGGTTGAAAAGAGGGCAAGCATGGCCCAACTTGCGGAGAAACAGAAGGAACTTAGGATGGCGATTAGTGGCGTCGATCCCAATGAGAGTGACAAGAATTCTGACGTCGGGATGGAAGATGGGAAGGCGGAGGGGGATGACGTGTATCGACGACCACGGACGCCGCCGCCGCCGTTGCCTGACGATGATATCTTTGATGAGTTCTACCTCACGCTATCGACTCCGTTTGACGCAGCAAAGGCCAAGAAAACTCAACCCAAATACCGAAAGAAGAAGGAGCAGAATAATAAACAGGCTGTTGTTAATCTCTTTGCGAAGGCTGCTGGGGGAAGTCCTAGCAAGGATAACGAAAAACAGCTGAAGGATCATTCGAAACAACAGAAGGATAGTCCGACCAGAAGGAAGGCGACAAGGTCGCAGAAACCGCTCTTCAAGCGGCCTACGGAAAGAGGGGGGAAAGTGATTCGCTCCGTGCCCCCGTCCCCTGAGAGTATCCTCAATGTTTTCAAGCCTCTCCCGCAAGATCCCTCCGCTTCCGAGGATGAGAATTCGAACGCCTCTGACGATGAGTTCCTCACCCCGAATCTCTCCTCCCCGGACAAGATAATGCAGAACTTTCGCGTGTGGAAGCTCGTGCCAAAGTCCAACGACAACCGACGTATGTGGCGTATCGAGTACGACAACAACAACATCCCATACGGTAACGACTTCCAGAACTCGACGCAGTGCGAACGTCACTTTGGTGTATCGATACCCTGGAGAGTCCTAGAGAACTGGTGCGTTGATAAGCACGCGGACGACATGCCGGAACTGAGGAGGCAACCGGACTACCATATTCGCATAAAGCAGCAGCAGAGGGTTGACTACTTTCCGAAGATATCTGCCGATAAGATCATCGACGAGGCCTTTAAGTTCATCTGCCGGATGCATCCTCCCTCGATGGAAGTAGAGGGGGCCAAGTGGGCTAAATTCATGCGCGACATTGAGCTGTTTCCCAAGGACCAGCAGCGGAAGGCGAACACGCACATCGACCTCGCCTTTGCTCGACAGCTCAGCAAGAACAAGGAGGGTAAAAGCGGCGGCAAGGGAGCGGCACGTGTCATTAAAATCGATGGTTTCAAGCACGCGCTGATGGAAATCGCGAGCCTTAGGTTCCCCCATTATGAGGATCCCGCAACGGCCATGAACGAGTGTCTCCTCAATCACGTGGTAATGGTGAAGGAGATCAATGCAGCCTGCTGGAGAGAGGCGAAGCGAATGGCGATGACGCAAGAAGCTCTCATCCAGTGCGCCACCATTCGTTGCCAAGCCGACACCCGCAAACTCGTCGTCTACAAGAACTTCAATCTGAAGAAGCGATCGGCCATCAAGATGCAAGCCTTCACTCGCCGAGTTATCTACACATCCCAATACAAAGCCAGGACGCAGATGTTGGTATGCGACCGGGTGTTCAGGAGGAGGTACGCCGCGGCGTCTCTCATCGCCAAGGTCTACTGCGAGCACGTCGTCTATGAAATCTACATGGCGAACATGCGGGAGATGATGGCCAAGGAGAGGGAGAAGCAGAGGCAGATCCGCCTCAAACAGAAGGCCGCCGCCGCACACCGGAAGGCCTTCATCATCCACCGCGAGACGACGAAGATTAACGGCGTACTGTGCTGCTTATCGTGGACGAAACTCGACCCAAGATTCTGTAGCATTGACGCGGGTGTCGTCATGACTATCTATGTTCCCTCCACTTGTGGAAAATTCAGGTTTGAGATTTCTGAGGAAGAGATGAGAGGGTATGCCGAACGCGATCGCCTTATGAATGGAGTCAGCTATACGGAAGTCATGGACATAAGGAATCTGATGAAGCTCAAGATGAGACTAAAGTGTCGCATCAATCGGGCGGGGAGACCGCAATTCAAGTACAGCAGGAGGGCGCAGTCCGAGCGCGGATTGCAGATGCTCTCCAGTGGTTTCAACATTGCCCACATGGCGATCGACAGGAAGAAGAACATTCTTGTGCCTCTGCAGGGCAGCTTGTACATTTGCACTGCGTTCAAGTCCTCTGACGCCATCAGCTTCAGCGTCTATGACCCCAAGACCAGCCAGTGCCTACGGGCAAGTGCTCCCCTTCACCTTTTGACCAAGTGGCTCAAGCGCGAGGAGCTGAGCAAGATTAGACAGGTCGAGAACGCGAGGCGCCAGAAGGTCAGCGACGCGCACAAGCTTATTGGGCTGTACAAGATTGGCGTGAAGTACAGCGTCGAACAGGTCCAAGAGGCTGTCAAGATTATTGAGGATTGGCTCGAAATGCGGCAGAGGGAGAGCATGAGCGTCGTCAAGGGACTGAAGAAGAAGGAGGGTGACGCGTCAGAGAAAGATTCTGCGAAGAAAAAACGACAGATGACCTCCCGTGAGATCAAGTTGAACAGTATCAACGAGGGAGGGGGGAACGATGACGACGACGACGACGACGACGAGGAGGAGGAGGAGGAGGAGGATGAGTGGGGCAGTATCGATGAGTCGAAGAACGACGCGATCGTCGCTGTCCCCCCACAGACGAATCATGAAGCCGAGTCGGTCCAGAGCGAGAACCCACAGGATGACGGCGGGGGAGCGCTGGCGGTCATCGAACCGAAACTGATCGATGTACCGGATTTCTGTAATTGGTCTGTTGAAGACATTCTGGGCGCGAGCGAGGAGACGACCTATATGGACAAGGAGCCTCTGCTACTCCGTCAAGGGCACGAATATGACCTTGTGCAATATCTACTGAACAACTTGAAGGTCTTTGTGGGGACGAAGCGAGGGTTCAAGGTGTTCTACAACAGAAAGCACGTGCTAATGTTTGAGCACAACGTGCAGGATATGGTCAAGGTTCTGTCCGCTGAAAAGTTGCAGGGGCTGTGGAGGATGAGAAAAGCCAGGCAATATATCAAGAAGGTTATCAAGCACCGATTCCGGAAGAGAATGAAACGAAGCACTGGCAAGTGGTACTATATTGATCCAAATAGCAACAACAGATTGACCTTCTGGAGCAAGCCGATTGGCCTCGGTAAGGACGACTTGGACGACCCCGAAGACGTGTGGATAAAGGACGAAGACTCCAATGGCGACCTGCTCTGGATCAACGAGTGGACCGGCCAAGAGAGCTACCTGAGCCAAAACGAGAACGCGAACATCATCCAGAAGTGCGCCAAGGGCCACCTGGGCAAGGCCCTGGGCAGCCCGACCCTGGGGGAGATGATCAGGGCGATAAAGTTCCAGAACGAGGCGGAGGAGAAGTACGCGGAGTTCCCCGACAAGCTGAGCAGCGTCGTGAACTACGCCCTGCTGCAGCACACGCACCACTTCGAGTTCGAGCTGGCCAGGACGCTGTACAAGGACGCGCTGAAGATGAGCCCGGAGAACCCCGTCCTGCTGCGCGCGTACGCGCTGTTCGCCCTGGCGAGCTGCGAGCCCCCCCGGCTCCAGAGCTGGGAGAAGTGCCAGGACATGCTCCGGAACGCCGCGCTGAGGGACCAGAAGGGGGAGAAGTTCCAGGTGTGCCAGGACAGCTTCTTCCACTTTGGCGTCATACAGAACCCGACGAACCGCCTGGCCCTGCTCAACTACGCGCTGCTGCAGCAGTGCATCAAGCACGACTACCCCCTGGCCGATCGGCTGTACAGGATGGCCATCCGGTACGCGCCGAACGACAAGCTCGTCCTGCGCAACTACAACGACTTCCTGGAGAACCAGCTCCCCGGGGGCCTGTATTTCAGGGAGGACGTCGGGCCGAACGGCACGGTGGAGAAGCGCAGCGTGGTGGAGGAGGAGAGGCCGGAGTGGGGCGAGTGGGTTATCATGCGAGACAAGGAGGCGCGGGACGCAAGGTTCGCCAAGTACTGGTTCAACATATTCACCAGCAAGACCAGGTGGGTCGAGCCGGGGGATTGGGCCGCCGTTTGGAAGGTCAGGGTCGCCAGGAGCCAGGAGGTCAGGTGCCTCGGGAACTTCAAGGAGTGGTACGACCCGAAGCTCGACCTCACGTTCTACCAGGATATCGACTACGAGGAGAGGAGGAACCCGACCAAGGCGAGCCCGTTGGACGACCCCGTCGTCAAGGAGGAGGACGAGGAGGGGGGGGGGGAGCCGGAGTTCATATTCGAGAATCCTTTCGGGGACAGTGATGATGATGAATGAGAGATGAGGGAGGGAGGGAAGAAGGGAGGGAAGAAGGGAGGGAGGGTGACGAATAATTATGATGAAGCATTATGTATATGTATGGTTAAGACTAGCAATATCGTTTTTTTTTTTTCGCTAAAAAC
>ERZ651776.1707-NODE-1707-length-25755-cov-4.335774_pt1 | contig 25755 bp, 26 predicted proteins | sample MGYA00514761_ERZ651776 | MGnify/ENA metagenome assembly ERZ651776 | reverse complement strand
AATGGCGTGATTGAGAGCGTTGAGAAAGGATAGGAACACAGAAATGCGGTTTTAAAGGGTGTTTGTGCAGCTGCTGTTTAGGGAGGGAGTACTATCGACGGCAGGAGGACCTCGACTTTTTGCAGGAAGGGAAAAATAATCTAATCTCTTTTTAATTCTTAATTCGGAAACTGACTACATTTACCTCGATTCTGACGCATCGACCCCCCATACAACGAATTTCAATGTCTTCGCAAGTGTAATGCTTGTAATTTACTTTGCAGCAATCGTTAAGATTGCTAGGCATCACAGGGAAAATAAATTACTTCATTCGAATGAAGGGGTGAAGGGTAATGTAATGAGCTCAGCGAGAAATGAGTGTTGAAAGGGTGCATGTACAGAAAGTGTCCTTAAAGCCGTAAAAAATGCGTCGCGTCTCTTCTTCTCTACTTTCTACTCCTCTTTAACCACTTGACATTAGTTCTGAGAAGATATCTACGAACTCCACCTCGTCGGCATTTTCTTCGTTTACACCTTTGACAAGAAAAATACTTTTTGGATTTTCAGAACTGTTTGCATTGTTCTCTAATGCAAGAGGATTGTCTGGGAGTATTACCGTTGTAGCGAGTTTTTCTTTCTTCTGTAAGATTTTCATTGTGCTCTGAACAATGGTATTATCATTATAGGAGGAGAAGTGTTGACCTTCTTTTACCTCGATAAGATCTAAAACGTCGTGAAAAAGAGCAGCTCTATCACTGTCAATAGCTTCCATAAAGGTCTGGAATAACTGTGTGCGCAAGAATGACGCACACATTCGTAGACTTTTCGGGCTATTCATCTCCTCACCGTTGATGAGAGGCGGATCATTGCTGTCAAGATTTTGAAGCGGTGTTGGAACGTGAGAAGTGGAGAGGGCTGCGGTGGCAAATGCTTGCGCAGCGGCAGAGTTTAGACTCTTTAAACTGTCTGTACTCTGGGAGGGGGTCAGTGTTGGCGTGTTATTTGAGCTCACCAGGGGGCTGTTTTGAGCATTGCTGTTACTATTGCTATTCGCCTCGCTGTTGGTATTGCTGTTGTTCTTGCTGTTTGCATTGTTGCTATTTGCATTATTGTTATTTCTATTGATAAGACGTTCACCCATTTTAACGAGCAAGCACAACTGGACAAAGATTTCGACTCGAAATTTTCTCTCTGGGCTTGTTTCCTCTTCGAGGAGACCGTCACTTTCACTTTCACTTTCACTTTCACTTTCACCTGCACCGGCCTGGCAAAGGCCATCCACCTTGCTGCAAGATTTTTCATCACCATTGACATCTCCCTGACACCCTCTTCGAAGGGTAGCGATGCTTGATCCAATATTCTCGGCTATAGCATTTGGAAGTGCCACCATAACGCCAGAATTGATCAGCTCTGAACCATCGACATCGTAGACTACAACATCGTCGAGGACGTTTGGTTCGATCCGTTTTAGCAGGCTCGGTGTGACACCAAGAATGAACGGAAGGGGGGCCTCGATAAAATCCAACATGCGCTCCGAAAGTTTCGGAATGATGGGAAACGTGAAAACAAATGGATATATCAGAGCGTTCATTGTCTCGATAATCATGGAGGCGTTATTTTCCCCATCACTTACGAGAAGAATCTTGCTCTCAGTTAGCATCGCGGCTAGCAAAAGGTTGAAACCTTTTTTACCTAGAAGCGATACTGTCTGCTGGACTGATCCTCCATGGGGGAGAGTAGGGAGGTCGCACTTGCAGTGATGCACTGGCAGGTGCGAGCCGAGGAACGGAAAGCTAGTATTGACGACGGTACTTCCTCCACTACTATTAGGTACGCCGCAAGGCAGGCGAAAAACAAGGTCGCGGATACTCTGAGCGACCTGTTTTTTCGCTTTAATTCCATTGGCGATTCGAATCAAACAGTGCTTGAGCGTGCCAATTATTGGATAGGCACTCACAAGAGTGTGACAAACGGGCAGGAAAAGCAGGTTGCGGCAGCTGTCTTGGTCAATGTTGTGGGTGTGGTCCTCATCCGTATTATGCCTTTCGTCCCCTACGGGCTCGAACACTTTTAAACAAGCGATGTAGCTCTTCTGTGAGGCTTCGCCGAATGAGTCGCCGTGGGATGTAAGAAAGAACCACTCGAAAACCGCAATGGAGCCATCATCCAGAACGACTAAATCACAGCTTTTGCCGTTTTCCGAGTCAAAATCTTTTTCGGTCGGCGGCGAAGGGCCGAGCCAAAGAGACGGACCCCGGGGGAAGCAAAACCAATGCAACTGTTTCAAGACGTTGTCGACACCGCTGCTCTTGCGGCGGTTGTTTCCTTTGAACGTTCCAAATGAGGGTGGATATGACAATATCACGTCGGTTTGGGCCTTAATTGTGTTTAGCCAGCCTAAATTGAAACCCGATGGGATCACAACGTAAGTGCCGGGGTCAGAAGTTCTTTCTTCAGCTTTTGCTTCTTCTTCCCCGTCAGCGCCTTCGCCGTAGGACTTTTTTAAATTCAAGTAACGGACGCTCACAATGTTGTAAGAGTCTGCTATTCCGTTCATAAGCAGCGATTTTTCGGTATTCCTCTCTGTCAGATCGCTTTCATCGTGTGGCGGTGGTCTTGGGGGAGATTTATCACGTCTGGGAGAAGAAAAACGAACGGGAATCGCTGTTACGGTCGGAGAAGGGGGCAATTTCGTATCGATTTCACCCAAAGTACCCTTTCCGGTCGGCGTCGAAGAAGACGACCGGAGGGACTCGGGCGGCGTTTCAGATGTTGGCGTTCTCCTTGGTGACGACGACAACATCGCATGACTGCTCTCCCCACGGGTCAGGGTAATTTCCAAATGAATGCTCGGCATTCGAGAGTTTTTTCCTGGCAAGCAATACTTCAACCGATTACTGTCGTTATGACCGTCTGCTGGGGGCTCAACAATGGTGTACCACTGGCGTACAACCTGGTTCTCGGGCAGACGAGAGAGGGGGATTACTAGCTGCCCGATTGCAATCTCGTCTGCCGTGGGACTGTTGGACTTCTTGCCGTCTGCGCTATTTTCGTCGGTATCCAAGTCGGCAAGAAAAGTTGCGACAGCGGCGGCGGCCGCAATTACACTCGATTGAAGTGTGTCACGGCGCTTGTGAATTTTCCCTCCTCGAGTTTTGCCCAGGGCAGTCCGATGGTAATTCATGCTGCTTTTCTTAGCTGCATCCCTCGCCCTCTGAAGTTGGCGACTTTCAAGTGCACGAGAAGCGATACTATTTTGATCAACGATCTTGCCGTTTAGGTTGAGAAGAATCGTTGATGAGGGAGGAATGGATTCAAAAGTGAGCGATTCGTGCCACTTGATTGTAGTCGTTGTTGTGGCAGATTGGGTTATCCGAGGAGTAGGAGGGTTCTCAGATTTCGAAACAGTTGAATTTGTGTCCGTTTTTGCATTTACGTTCGTGTCTGCGTTCGCGTTTGCTGTTTTGGAAATACTAGATTTTATTGATTTCGATTTTGTTGTCTGATCGTACATAAGTGAATACCACGATGGCTTCTTTTCCTGGCTGTTCCCGTCAGAAAAGTGGTGAGTCTTGACAGTGGTACTTTTAACAGAGTCAGGAAGATCGTAGCTACCGCAGCGGCTCGAACTTTCGTTATCGTCGCCACTCCTATTGTCAAGAAGTGAGTAAATGTCATCATCATAACTGGTCTTCGCTACACCAACAGAAATAAAAGGGCAAATTTGTTGTAGCTGTTGAGGCGAGGAGAACATATACGCCGACAGGTCGCTCAGCTCTCGAGTTATACTGTTTCTTCGACTATTGCCCGCTGTTGTTGCTGCTCCTGATGCAGCTGTTGCTCCTTTGTTTGTTGGCACATCTGATTTTGCCGCAAAACACGGAACGTCACAAGCCTCCAAAACTTTTACCGTCAGGTCGCTCTCATACGTCTCTGTTATCGAGTCATTCAAGATTGCAAGGTCGTCAAACGATTCATTGAAGCTAGCCATATGGTTAGGGTTAGGAGGAGGAGGAAAGAGAAGAGTCACTGATTTTATGGAGCTGCACTTGTGGGGCGTTTAGGACTATTATTTTGGGAATTAATGTTCTGCAGACGATGAAAAAGTCTGCTGGTACATGCCTAGATCTTTCTTTTTTTAGATGAGTTTGAGTAAGGGTTACCCAAATTTCACACTAAAGAAATGCTCCAAACCAAAACTTTTGAAAATTAATCAGATTAATTCCAAGTGAAGCCAACAAAAATGGTTTCTAAATACTGTGTGACGTAATCATAACGAATCTTGTTTAAACCATACTCTTCATCACCATTACCCCTGCTATTCCGATTTTACAGTGCATTATAGTGCATCATCTATCGATCCAATGCTTGTCTTAAAAGTGTCCACAGGAGTGGGTAGCGAGCTGCTCTTGAGGATAGAGGGCGCTGTCGCTTGTCGCTGTAGGGGGTTCGGTGGGCTCTGCAGAGTATCTGCCCTCTTTCGACGATCATCTTTAAATTGTCGTCGTACCGATGCTGTCTCCACCGCGAAGACGATGATCAGACAAAAAACCCCACTTGATCCCAGGTAGTAATCAAACTCTGTTGGTTTTGTTCTCGAGCTCAGAAGCGTAAAATAGTACAAACCTTGCACGCCGACAATGATGAACATGAGCGTATTGATCTTGAATGAAGTGCTTATATTCAGCTGCGCAATATTGGCAGCAGTAAATTGCTCCATCTTGGAACGATCGTCAGAAACGAGCGGAACCAAAGCAAGCTTCATCCACATGAAGGAAAACAAGAAAAGGTTGAGGAAATTTGCAGCAGCTCTTGGCCCTCTGCAATCAACTTCTTCCTCGCCTCGAAGATATTCTGCTCTATCTTCCGCGATGCATTTGTAGACCTCGAGATTTATGTATATCAGAGGGATGAGAGAGGAGAAAGAACCCAGCACAGTTTCGGTCAAGAATTTATGTAACCTCTGTCTGGATAGATTCTTCAACTTTCTTCGCAGAAACTCGTCGACGAATAATAAGAGGATTACGATCGGATATATAAATTTTACTTGTACTTCAGCTCTCCCATATGTCCCGGTAGGAAAGCTGACTATCGATAGTCCAACTACCAAAAAAATATATTGCAATGTAAATGTTCCTTGAACCAACCATGAACCGTCAAGTGGCCGTGTTCTCCTACTGATGAAGAAGCAACCGAAACCAATAAAATGGTAGGCGAAAAAAATTTCCCTCCAAAACTCGTAATCCCCCTCGTCTGCGGAAAATATTTGCCAGCGGACGATAACTGCCATTTCAATCATGAACCCAATGTAGGAGATCCAGAAGAAGAAGGGGTGAAGACTTTCAACCAACGGCTCCGAAGAGTGAAGATTGGAAGGAGGAACGGAGGGAGTAGTAGTAGCGGAGTGCGGCGATAACAACTTTTGCATCTTCACATGAAGATCATTCATCTCTCTCCGCTTGATAGCCAAATCACGCATGAAACAGTCATTTTCTTGAACCATTGCAGTTTTTTCTGCCGTCATCGCTGCAATGAACTGATTGTACTCGCCCCGTAGTTCGTCACGGTGCATATCCAACGAAATCTGCGCAGCTGAGATATTGGTCTGCTTGTTGTCGATGGCAGTTGTGGAGGAGGAGCGTCGCCTAGCACTCATACTTACTTCTATCTACTACTACTTGTAGTGCTTGAAAAAGTACTTAATTTGCAAGTCCAAACACCACTCCACAGCACTCTCTCTATTTCGTTTTCACAGACCGAAATCAACCGAAAAGATATGATAGTCGCACCGCAAAATATCATGCCACAAAAAAAATAATACTTTTTTGCAACATCAAACAGACATCCCGTCAAAAAGCGCATCTAATTCACCCAAGGCATTTGTCTTCTGCGCTGGCTCTCTAATAATTACGTGAATCCATTTTCTAGCTGCTCTATTATTCATACCTCACCGCAAGGCAAGGCCAGGCAGAAACTACATCTAACTACCCCAAGTCATTGGTCTTCCGCGCGCTGTCTCTCTAATAATTACGTGAATACATTTTCTAGCTGCTCTGTTATTCCACCCTTCATTCTTCCATGGGTCGAGGAAAGCTGAAAACAAAGGGTCCTCCTCCGAACCTCGTTACACCCAGTAAACCGCCCCTCGCCGACAATCTTGCCCCCCAGGCTCGCGATCTCCCTCCCGAGATGCAAGCTTTCCACAGGCAAATCACCATTGAACTCCCCGTGAGCGGTGGCTGCAGAGGCACCAATACCAATAAAGTGGACGCAAAGGCGAAGCAAAAGGCTATCGACGAGAGCATCGTGAACAACGCTGTCGACCTCCTTAATCGCTACAATATGATCATTTTGCACAATGTGTTTATTGAGGCGGAAGTGGCACAGATCTCGGAAGAGTACTTGGCCCTCTTGGATCGCTCTGGACAGACAGCCATCGGCGAGAAGGATGCCTCAAAAAGGAGTGGGACGAGGTTCTACAACTGCAACTGTCAACTCGGTCCAGCGTGTTCGTTCTCGGGTTGGAAGGAGGCCGCCCCAAATGTAAGGAAGATCATGGGGCGGGGGGAGGGTGGGGGCTACGGGGCGGATATTTGGCGGAAGATTGTGAGGAAGTTGGGGTTTGAGCATATCGCGCGGGTAGAGATGGTGACAGGACACAGTGGTTGTCGCTCTCAGGGTTGGCACGTGGATGGTTTGAGGGGGGTGACGGCGATTTTCAGTATGGTGGATGTGGACGTTGCGAAGGGTCCCACCGAACTTGATTTTGAGGTCCCATTTTTGAGCATTGACGAAAATAAAGGGAAGTGTAGTCGGGGTGTTGAAGGGGCGCCAAGAAAGTGTTATGCTGTCATGCCTGCGGGGAGTGTATTGATGTTTAACGCGAACGTGACACATAGGGGTACGGCTAATTTGAGTAAGGTGGACCGGCCGGTTTTGGTGTTGGACTGTTCCGCTGACTGTGGAATGGTCGGGTGATGGGTGATGTAGGATGAAAGCGATATTTTTTTTGGCTGTAGAAAAAGAGACGGATTTTATTAAAGGTATTCTTTCACCGGTGACCGGTGACCGGTGACCGGTGACCGGTCCGAAATCAAAACTCACCCCCGCCGATGTTTCACAAATCCACGTGCCAATTTCGAGCCAAATATCTTTTCTACTGCACTTCTTCTTTAATCTACTCACTCACTACAAAACTTCTCCATCCTCTCCATCTCCATCTCTATCTTTCAAAATCCTCCTCAACCTCCCAATCTCCCCGTGCTGCATCCTCACCAACTCCTCCAGTTGTCCGTAACTGGGCTTCCCCTCGACAATCCCCTCGACAACCATTTCTGCGATGACTTCCGCCGCGCTGGGCCTCTCCCCCGGTACCATCCTTGTCATTTTCCCCGCGAGTTTGGCCAACGGTGGGTTCTTCCTGATCCACTCCGGGGGGATCCCGGATCCGCCCTTGATCCCGGAGAGCACGGACGCGCGCTCGCTGAGGGTTGTGAATGAGGCAAAGTAAAGCTCGCAGAGGACGATGCCCAGGGAGTAGACGTCAGCAGCCGTCGTCACTTGCACCCCTTTCAACTCAGCCTCAGGGGCAGAGTACAGGAAGGTGCCGACAGGGAGGGCCCGGCTGTGTGTGCCGTCTCCTCCCGTATCTTCTTCTACCATTTTTCCTTCCCCCACGTCTACGTCGCCCTGCGTGTCAGAAAGCACAGCGAGACCGAGATCCCCGATCTTCGCCACACCATCCCTGGTGAATATGTTGGACGGTTTAACGTCCCGGTGTATGATTCCGTTCTCGTGGAGATGGGCGAGGCCAGTGAGGGCCTGGGTAAAGAGGGGGAGGAATTGGGTCAATTGGGCGGGGGGGCTGGAGGAGGGTGGTCCGGGTGGAAAGGGAGAGGGAGGAGGGGGAGAAAGGTTACCTCCGCAGCGCTCCATCAGGATGAAGAGATACGATCCCCACGTCTTCTTCTCTCCGATCTCTAGGTTTCCCAGCGGTGCGTCCGGGGGTAGAGACCCCTTGTAGCAAGTCACGCAGAGGTTCAGGGGCTGTAGGACAGAGTCCAGGAGGCCCCAGTGCTCGAAGGAGACCGACCAGTCGTCGTATTGACCGGAGCAGAGGTTGCAAATGCATGTCGTGGAGCCGGATGGGGGGGAGGAGGAAGAGGAGAAGGAGGAGGAGGTGGTGTCCTCCCCCACCCCTGTGCAACGGGAGAAATCTTCCTCATCCCCCTTCTCCACCCAGGCCGAATAATACCTCACAATGTTATCATGGTTCAACTTGGCGAGTACCTCGACCTCCCTGAGCTGTCTCTGCACTTCTCTCACGTCCCTTTCCCTCCTGATCCTCACGACCTTGAGCGCGTAGTGCCCACCGTCCACCAGGCTGAGGACTTCGTAAGTGGTGCCGGAGGAACCGGAGCCTAGCGGGGAGAGGATCTTGTAGTCCGTCTTGTATCGAGATGTGGAGGGGGTGGGACGGTGGGACCAGGTTATCGATGAGGAGGAACCGACTGAGAGGGATGAGAAGGAGAGAGGGGAGGGGGAGGGGGAGGAGGTGCTGTTAAGGGAGGACATACCAGGCTATACCAGGTGTCTCATTAGTTCGTAATCCAGACAAAATAAACACGTATAAATTTCCACCATTTTGGTTCCTTGCCGCTATTCACCCCATCCACGCACCCAGGTGAATGAAAGCAACCACTCTCTCCTTCTGATTCCAATTAAATCCTCCGAATGGCTCTTGATCTTAGCATTTTTGAAGCTCTTTTACGCGAGAAGTTTACCCCTGTTGTGCTCGATATCAGTAACGATGATGACACTGGATGTGGTGCGAAGCTTCGTGTTAAGATTGTATCTGATGCATTTCTTGGTATGAATCGTTTGAAGAGGGCGAAGGCAGTGAATGCAGTTTTCAAGGAGTATTTGGATGATGGGCGGGTCCACGCACTTAGTGTAGAAGCGAAAGATGTGAAGCAATATGACGAAACGAAGGCTTAAGATGTGTGCGAGAGGTATTCCTCCCCTGTCTAACCCCCATTATCGTCACTGCTTAGATCCAGTAGAAAAACAAGTGACAGATAATGCAAGGATGGGTATGTTGCTAAAAATTTATTTTTTATACTCTCTGGTGCATTATTAATTTTTCAAACGAACGCAAGCTTTGGTTGTTCCTGCTGATGTTGGATTGAACCTGCCCCAGCACCTGTCCCGGCCCCATTACTCTTATTATTTGATCCTGCTGCACTTGCCCCCGCTGCGAACAGCCCGGATGCTTGCCCAGGATTTTCCCTGGCCCAGTTTAATGTTGCATCAGCTCCTCTCTGGGCTAGCTGCGGGTTGTTGACGAGTAGTTGACCACCCTGACGCTTCAAAACGGTCGCACCGTCCTCTTGCCCATATGCAGCATGAATCGCTTCGTACTCCTCGTGTGTGCAGATCACATAAAAGCTGAAGGCCGCATTCAGTATCATTCCCACACCAGCAATCGTCCCTAAAAATCCCTGACTAAAGCACAGAAGTCCCACGAAGACCAAAAAGGTGGCTCTCCCCTTGGCATTGTAGAGAAAACCGAAGTTTTCGGTGATGGCAATGCTCACGGCCTTCAAATGAGTCTCGAAGCAGCACAGCAAACACGAAAATGCCATCACATAAATCGAAAGGACCGCGGTAGAAAAGTCATCACCCGTCAAAGAAAGAAGAGAGGATAGGAACATGACGGCAGAGAGCGCTATATTCATCAAGCGCATATAAATTATTTGAGTAGGGAGGGAGGAACTACCTCCCTGAGTTGATTGGGTCATGATGGGGTCAAGAGGAGGCTGCTGGTTGGCCCATGAATTATTGTCGAAGGCAGCGGTGGTATTCCCCCCCCCAACGTTTGGAATACTTGCACCGCTTATTACCGACTGCACCTCCTGCTTTTGAACGGCGGCTGCTTGCTGAGTAGACTCGGCTGCGGACACCTTCATGTCGAATAGAGCTTGCTGTTCATCATGTTCCTGGTAGTCAGAAGATGATGCCCAAGAGGGTGATTCTGAGAGATCTAACAATGATGATGATTGTGGTCCCTGATTGTCGTCGTTAATAGAGGAAGCGGGAGGTCTGGAAAGGTCAGGGGGTTTGTAACCAGATGATTGATCGGCAAATGGGTTCTCTTCGTTACCGGCCCAAGCCATGGTTGGATAGTATTATGTTTCTTCACGATAGCGGGCCAGCTTCAAGAAAGCGTTTCTGTTATGATGTATTTTTCAAATGCTGTTCCAATATACTCAAAAATGTAGGTATTTATTTGCTCTCGATTTCCCCAGTCATTTTAGTCACACACAACAAAAAGATTGGCAATTTTGCGATTTAAGTACCAATTGACCGTCAGCGTCGTCGTCTGTTGATACTTCCGATAGTCTGTGCCATCGAAATAGTAATGGAGCTTACTACTCACTCTGTAGCTAGCACTGATGCCACATCCTCCACCAACACCAACTCCTCGGTCACTGCAACTGAACAGGCCAATAATACTACAATTTTAAAAAGACCCCCCGTAACCGTTCGATGGGCCGGTATAGACAAATTCGTCGACCCACCGAAGCAACAAAGAAGCTTGATCAGCGGCAGTATGTCCAAGTCCGCCACTGATGAGAAAGCTGCAACGACAACGAAACAGATTTTAACTACTGTGAGCGGTCGTGCGAATCCTGGAGAGGTTCTTGCGCTTATGGGTCCGTCAGGATCAGGCAAAACAACGCTGCTGGACGTCCTCTCGAACCGCATCCCCCACAGTGGGAAGGGCCAGATCTACTTGAATGACCGTCCCCTCTCGAAACAAGACAAAAGGCAAATCGCCTATGTGAAACAGGAGGATATATTCTTCCCCCATTTGACCGTGAGGGATCAGCTCCTATATACGGCTCTTTTGAGACTTCCAGAAAAGCTTCCGAGATCCGCAAAGGTTGCCGAAGTGGAGAAGACTATCAATATTTTGCGTCTGACAAAGTGCGCGACAACTCCGATTATGTTGATCAGCGGAGGGGAAAAGAAGAGGACGAATATCGGCACGGAGCTTTTGACGGATCCCAATATTATTATGCTTGATGAGCCTACAAGTGGACTCGACAGCACCAGCGCCGTTGCACTTTTGAAAATTCTCCATTCCCTGGCTGTTGACTGCAACAAAACTATCATTACGAGCATCCACCAACCCTCGAGCTCAGCCTTCTTCGCTTTCGATAAACTTCTCCTCCTTGCCGACGGGAACGTTGTTTTCAGTGGGACACCTCACTCAAGCCTAGAATGGTTCGAATCAACGGGCCATAGTTGCCCCTCTGGCTACAATGGCGCCGACCATATCATGGATCTCCTGGTCGTTGACAGTGCGATTGATGGGGGAGACGGTGATACGAGGAACAAAATGATTCAATTATGGGATCAAAAGAAGGGTTCCGAATTGATTCACGCGGAGATTGCTGATATTGCGTCCGGCGGCGATGTCACTGAGCCCACCAATATGAATGTCTCAAAGTGGAACACCTCATACAGAACACAGTTGTTTGTTCTGACGCACCGATCTATGAGAAACAGTCGTAGCGCAATTTTTACGTGGATGAATTTTGTCAAGAGCGCCGGTCTGGGGTTGATCGGTGGGGCTTGCTTTTTTAATCTCGGCAATTCTGAGATGTACGTGAAAGATCGGAGTGGATTCGCGTTTTTCGCGATGACTTACTGGGTGTTTGACAGCCTTTTTACTGCGTTGATGTCATTTCCCCCCGAAAAAGCCGTCATATTCAAGGAGCGTGCCTCAGGAGCGTTCAGGTTGAGTGCCTATTTCATCAGTAAGACTCTCTCCGAAGCGCCTATGCGGCTCTCTCTTCCTCTAATATATCTGCTCATCTCTTATTGGATGGTGGGGATGAACACTTCCTTCGTCGCGTTTTTGAAATTTCTTTGCGCCGAACTTTTAAGTGTGCTAGCCGGAGAGAGGTGAGGTCCAGACTAACAAGCGAGGGAAATATGAATTCAACATTAACCACTCCCGCCACCCCGAATTCAATACTAACCCCTCCCGCCCGCCCCCCTCACTCCCCCTCACAAATGAATGATGACTGACGACAGCATCGGTCTGACAATATCTGCCAGTGTGATGGACTTCGAGAAAGCAATGGTATTGGCAACGTTAACGTCCCTGAGCTTTATGCTCACCGGTGGCTTCTTTGCTGAGAACCTTGGTAATTGGGTTAAGTGGGTTCAATATCTTTCGCCCTTCTACTACAGTTACCAAGCATGTGTGCAGATTGAGTTTGATGCACCTGTGAAATGTGACGGAAGCGGTGGTCTCGAGAACCTATGCGGAGGATCTACTGTTGGCTACGCAGCCGCAGAAGATGTCCAAAAATTGCTCGGCGCTGGTAACCACTCTACCACTTTCAACTGCATGATGCTCTTCTGCATATTCGTCGTTGGACGTATTTTTGCATACTTACAGCTCGCAAAACATAAAACTGGGGGGCGGGTATAAGGCCACTGCGCGTTTGTTGCACGCTTAAATAAGTGAATGAGTAAAGTTACCACCAAACCACAGCCTTTTAACAATTCTATCATTCATCATCACAAGCACAAGCACACGCTCACGCTCACGCTCACGCTCACGGTCACGCTCACGCTCACGCTCACGCTCACGCTCACGCCTCTATCGTCATCATTTGGTTTCACACCTCCTCTGGGTCATCTACTTTTCAAGCGACCTGCGTTTTTTTATATGTGAGTGTGTTGATTTACTGCGACTGTTATCGTTTAACAAAGAAAGCCCTGCGCTCATCCGTTTGTCACAAAGATGCTTCAACATTTACCTCACAACCACCCTTCTTCTTCTTCTTCTCTTCCGGTGCAGCATCTGGCATCCCATCGATGATCCCATCAAGTTCCTTGAGAACCGCCTGCATTGTTTCTCTGATCTCATCACAGGCTTTGTTGCATGCCTTTCTCCGCGTCTTGGCTTCGTCTTTACCAGAGTTCAGATCAGCAGTGATTACAGAGTCTACCTTTACGTACTGAAACTTTTCTAAAGAGCCAGCATGCTGGCGGATGCTGTGATCGCGTTGTTAGAGATGAGAGTGCAAGGGGGAAGATCAAAACTTGTTACGTTATCAACACACCTGTTTCTCAATTCGATGAAATTGATTTTTGTCATGCCTGGAGCCTCCATCTTTGCCTTGATATCCGCAATATTGGTCTGGAAAGTTTCAATCTCGGACTCAAGTGTAGTCAGTTTGCTGAGTGCAGCCTGTGAAGGCTGCGAAACTCGTCGACTGCAGCGAGGAAGGACTTGTGTTAGTTAACAAATCTTCAGCTTTTTGAGAAATTTCTGGCTGAAATATATCGTCTCACGCATTAAGCGCCGCACCTCATATCTGGTAGTTCCTCTGCCATACGTGTTTGGTTTCAAAATCTAATAATATTTCCTGGAGAAGGTTTTCAGATAGAGATTCCTTGTCTCGCCTTTCACCAAAAAAAAAGAGGGAGTAGCAGATTCCACAAATCAGATTCATCAATATTGGTCCATTGGCCTCGTCCTCATAGTGGTATCATGGAAACTATTAGTAATAACGGTGGTGCTGTTGACCTAATAGCCCCCAATGACCCTCTATACAACAACACCGATGATTCCGTCCCCAAAGAATTAAACGCTGTATTTTTGGCTCTTGATGCTTTTCCGCCAATTGCTTCGTCTGGCCCTCAATCTCCTATTCCTGTGTCTGCAGTGGAGGCTGCCTCCAGTGCTCTGAGATTGGCATCACTTCTGGGACTAGAAGGTCGCAGGGGGGAACTCTTCCTCCAAATGGGCGGGGCGGAAAGATGCCTGCGAGTGTTTCGAATCACAATCCGGGACATTGAGCCCGGTGGATCGCGTGACAGGGCTGTCAGTGCACTGCTTTTGGAGACAGTTCAAGTAATTCTTTCAATCCTTCGATGTGCAGAGCAGAAGAACTGTACCATTGGTTTCTCCCTTGAATCATTGCAGCACCCTGGCGCCGAAGTTCTTGTTAGCATGGGATTGAATGCGATGAACTGGGTCGTGTCTAGTGCAGCTCCACCGGTGAAAGGCCGAACGAGGAGTATCAATTCTTATCTGATTTATTTGATGGAGGTGAGTAGTGAGTAGGAGAAGCCATGATTGAGGGTGATTCAACATTTTTTTCAGCGGTACTAAAAGAATAAATTAATGACCGATCAACTCAGATTAATTGCCTACTTCCCTGTAACGCCGGCAACTGTCTCTTTTTGGGAGAATTCTTGAATGGCCTTTTCACTGAGCGTCTTGTCATGGTTGCCTTTGGGATAATGGATCAATCGGTCGCTGAGAACTTCCAAAAAAATTACGGCGAGAAGCCAGAGGGTCGTCACATTGATTCGCGAGGATATGAGTGCGACGGCATCAGTTGTGTTTGGTACTTTCGCTCCAAGTACCTTCGAAGTGTACTCAAAATTGTTTCGAGCGGCAAGGAGGCAGCTGAGATTGCCTCAAAGTCAAGGGATGTCGTTCTTTACTTGACAATGATGGTTCTCGAAATGCCGGAGTCGATCTATGACGAGAAACAATCGAAGGCGCATGATATTACGAACCTCGCATGCAAGTGCCTTCTTTTGATCGTTAAGCATGCTTCAGCTGATAAATTCAAGACTATTCTGCCCCTAATGTTGGACTGTGTCGATACCAACGGTGACAACTTGCTCTACAGCGATAAACTCCGCAACAATGTATCCGAAGGAGTGTACAAATTGCTTTACACTCTCAGTAGGCATGCCAAGGCGTGGACTGACGGCATTTCTGCTGAAAACATTTCAAGTCTCCGCCAAAAATTTGAGGGCCCCCAGGAAGGTCGATACCCCCTAACACCCAGAATCCTTGACGTGGTTTTTTTTATCCTCGCACGCTTAGACTCTCTGATTTACGAATACAACTCTGACAATCTTGAGACCAGGGACGGCCGCTCCCTATCCGAGCGATTCTATTTCGTCAAGTCGTTACGCAACCTCGGTGGGTGCACTTGGTTCCGTGAGGGGTACTTCTCCGAGAGAGATGTAGAAGAAATAGTTTCTATAGGAGGAGCCGACATAATAAAAGAGACTTGCAAAAAATCTCGTGCCGCGAGGTTGTTCAATTATTTGATGATGGAAATACAGTTCTGCTATACATGTAGGGAAGCTGACCCCACGGCAGACCCCATCATGGTTGAAAATCTTTTTTTGCAGGTGCTTTCGTGCTTTGGGAATTTTTTTCTCAATAAATGGTTCGTGTATATGTTGCCTGTTTTACGTGGCTTTGTTGGGGCTCCATCGCACGACGACGACGTACCTCAACCTGGCATCATGTTTTTCACAATGTAAGTTAAATGCATCCTCAACAATTGTTCGTTAACCTTGTGTGATCCAAATTCCGGCTACTCACCCAACCACCTCTCACACCTTCAAAACAATTTACTGCGCACTCAAATATCTACATTGACAATGGAATGCTACAGAAATAATCTAAGTAAGGGCTTCTCAACTCCTCGCACTTTGGAGAAAATTCTTGGTTTGATATTGAACTTGGTACAGCTGCCTGTGAACCCGACTGTGAACCCGACTGTGAACCCGGAATTCCTTGCAATTATTGCTTCTGAACTCGCGACGCTTCAGCTTCCCAAGGTGGAAGGGAGGTGGCAGGAGGCGCAGTTTGAGCAGATCGATGTTGTCAAGCTTCATATCACTGCAGGAAAGCTTCGTCGGGTGAGTCTGAGCAGTGATGTTGTCAATCTTTATGTCATGAGAATTTGAAGTGATAAATCGCCACTGACAGAACGCCACCATTAATTTAACCCCCCCCCCACCCACCACCCTTCTTCGCACTTTTCACTGTCAGAATATCACGTTGGTCATGAACGCTTATCTGAAATCACCCTCGGCATCCCCAATCGAAAGTTTCCAAAGTTTTACACCCTTTCGCTGGATCCGCTTCCACTACTACCGTTCGAGTCTTCTTGCCCTCAATTGCAAAAAGAAAATTACAGCCAGCAATCGTGAAAATTTTCTCCCGCTGCCGGATAGGGAAATAAATGTCGACCCGGTGTTGGTGATGTGCAAACTAAAAAAAGGTACATTTCTCAATGAAGAGGTAGGAGACATCGAGTACAGGCATAGCTTTCACGACATGTCATTTGGGGGTAACATCCCATCTAGTTGTACTGGAGGGACGACAATAACTTACTTGAGCAGAGTAACAGGTAAAGTCTTAGACTGTGTACGTTGGGGTTTTGTGGACGAGGATGAAGACAAAGAGGAAGACAATGAGGACAAAAGTAATAGGAAACAAAAAATAATGCTGAAAGGAAGGAGAAGGGTAATGACTAGGGACAGGGAAGGTGAGAAAGAATTCCCGTCTGTCAAGTTAGGGGCGGCGTGGGATATCGATGTCATCTTTGTGGATGATGAGTGATTAATTGGAAGGGAATGAGCAAGAGCAAAGTTTCGACAAGAGGAACTTTCATCTCAAAACTTCATTTTCTGCGCTTGAATTAAGTTGTTTTTCTTCTCCTTCTTCTTATTCTCGCTCCTAGTACAGATTATCAAGTCGATTCGTGTCTCTTGTCCTGTCCTGATTTCCCAAAGTTTCTGCCTGCAAATACAATTCACTTAAGCACTGTCACGCTGCTTCATGTACTCCTCGAAGGAAGGTGCCGCGGAGATTGACTTCCTCGGGTCCTCGTCTTCCTTAGTTTCGGGATCGCGGGTGTCAGCCATACCGCCAGACCCAAGAGTAGGTTCTTCTTCGTCACCAGACATTTTGTGAGAGGTCGTGATGCGACCGAGACCAAAAGAGGGGGCAAATGCGCTCGTGGTGGCAAGTCCAGCAAGAAGAGTGATGAGAGTGAACTGTGAAGTCAAATTGAGGGGGATAAACGATTATTGGGGGGGTAAGTAGGGACGTTGAAAAGCGATGACGTCAACGATGTTTGCTCCTCTATTTGTCAATATTGGGGTAATTTTGGGATATTAATCCGTTCTGTACTATTTCGCATTGCTTATCAGTACGTACCTTCATTTTTAGGTGAAAATTTTAAAATTAAAGTGGTTTTGAGCGGTTTATCGAGACAGCTTGCGTCACTCCCAGGGATGATAAGCCTTGGGTAGAAACGTCCCTTTTTCGTGACTTTATTACACTTGTACTGCCCTCCTAACCCTGTTGATCGCAATGGTCCACAATTCGGCGATGGAGGTATTGACTTTCATGACAAAATCTTCTCCGCCTCCCCCAGTCTCTGTATCAAACTTGGCCTCCCTCTGTGATCTTGCCTTTGAGTTCGAGGGAGGGGGGGCAGGGTATTCCCAGCATATGATGATGTCTACGGAAATGAATCTCCTCAATTCGCTGATTTCCTCTCTTCAATCCTCCCCTTCATACTTCCCTGTTTTCCTTACCCTTGTCGATAGGGCAATGGAAGGTAGAGATCTCCCGGCTCTCGATGTCATTCTTCGTTTCGCCCCGGACTCACACGTTGTACGCTTGTGGGAGACGGGTGAGGCTGAGACGGAGCCTGTAGCATACAGGCTGGTGGAGAAACTTTTGGGGACTTATGATGACAACAAAAGCTTGGTATTGGTGGACGACAATAATGGCATAAGCCTTTCGTCGCCTAAGGTGCTAAGGGCTTCTATAAGGAAGATAGTATACGCTGTCCTGTCGGTTTTATTTAGCGTGGGCGGCAGGATGGAGGAAGACATTCTGATTGAGCTATCCATGAGTGTCATGTCAATTCTGGTAGATGCAGGAGGGGAGCTAGTAGGAGATATCGAGTTAGATGGGGCTTGTGGGAATTTAGTGGAAGATGCTGGGAATTTAGGAGATGGATATATCGTGGAGATGGTGAGGGGGTGTGTAGAGGGGGTAGGCGGAAAAAAAAAATCAGGGAAGAAGAAGCTGAGCAGCGAAGCAAAGGTTTTCAAACCAGCACCAGCACCAGCACCATCATCTCCATCACCATCACCATCACCACGCAGCATGGATTCCACGTTGAACAAACCACCCTCGCCACCGGCAACAGCAGCACGGCAACAGCAACATCAGCAATACTCTTCATCGGTTTCGCAGAACCTGAAAATAGATCAAGTCCTTGCCGTATTCCCCTCCCTTGGCCTTGGGTTCATTGAGGCCGGTTTGGCTTGCTACTCAAATTCCCCAGAATTGTTCCTGGACGCCCTCCTCTCCTCTTCTCTCCACCCTCGCCTCGCAAATCTCGATCGTGCACTGCCTGCTCGGAAGAGGGGAGCAGAGAAGACCTATAAACCAGAGACAATGGCAGAAGAGGAGAAAGATAGAGCGAGGAGGGAGATGGTTGAGAGGGAGAGGAAGGAAGAGAATGATGCTTTCCTCGCTTCGAAGGCTGAGTATGACGATGACTATGACGACCAGTACGATGATGGTATGGGGGGAGTTGTTAAGGTTGGCGGAGGCAGAGAAGCCGCCTCAGGGTATGATTTTGACGCAATACGGGCCTACAATTCGGCGAAACAGAGCGATGAAGTCGAGGCGACTTTCTGGGAAGAAACCAGAAATGATAACAGGTCGTTAGGGAAGGGGAAGCGGCAGGATTTTGGGCCAGATAAAATAAGGGGTGGAAGGGAGCTTGGACCCGATGGCAAAGTTGTCCGTAAAGGCGGGGCTAGAGGGAAGAAAACAATAGTAAATTCAGATGGTAAAGCCAAGGAGTCCACCAAGAAGTCAAGGGAGATGGACAAGAACAACGAGGCGAAGGGGGGAGAGGTGAGCATTCGCTGTCGGCTTATTTCACCGAGGGGAGCGGGCTTATCAGGATGAGAGAGAGCGCTTTCGGAAAAGGCAGAACCGATGCATTCATTTTCTTAACCCGAGCTAACCTCCCTCATTTTACTTTATTTATTTTTTGAAAAAGATGAGCAAGATACAGAAGCGAAGAAAGGACCAGAACAAGGCCAAGGTCGGCAACCATAACAGAAAGGACAGGGCAACTCGGAAGACCGCCCTGTAAAATTGACCACAAAGGAAGGGCCGAACGTAATGTATTATCGGTAGAAAATATAGAATTTTTTCGGTTGTAAAAAACTGTTCTGAAAACGGTGCGTAGACACCCCTCAAAATCGCTGCTATAATTACAAACACTTTTTACTCCTCAATGTTTACCAGCCACCGTCTTCGGAATCAATCCCTCCCTTCGTCTTGACGAAGCTTGGCGCATCCCAGCTAGTCTCAATCTCATAGGGCTCGCTGACGAGTGTTCCAGCAGCTGTTGCCTTAGCAATCTGGATTTTGTTGAGGGCACGACAATCACGGTAAAAGAGGACCCTCATGCAGTCCTCGAGGAGCTTTCGGGCCTCGCCTTCGGACATATCCGGCCTCCACTTATCACGCAAAACTGGCATGGCCAGGTGCGCGCCAAACCCAGTCGCCACCATGTTGTCTTCGAATGCTGTACCGATCTTGTCGACAAATCCTGCATGAGCATATATTTTTTGTGGGGAAAAAAGTGGTAGAGGTGCGTGAGTATATTATGCCCAGATTTCAGCTCGGCTAGCAATCTCTGTGTCTAAGCCTATTCGTCTAAATCTGCTCAACGTTGTATTCGTCGACTCGCTTAGCCTACCCGTCCAATCATGAAGCCTCAAGCCTCCCAGCTTAGCATTTAATAATTGGACGACTCACCAAGAAAACCCTCCCCCTTAACCTTGCTATACCCGCCAACAACGAGTTCATTCCATAGAGGATCCATCTTATTCCTCCTTTGGTACATAGTAGCCCTCAGCATGCTCCATATCTCGCTCGGCTCCTTGGTCCCATTGTCGTCAAAGTTGAGGTCAGCCCTCTCAACCTTGGATAGCATGTCCATGATGGACTGGAAGTCAGAATACTCCCCTCCCGCACCGATAAGCGTGTTCGCATTACAAGGCCTGATGCGACGGGCATCCTTGTACTTCGCCATGGAGCCGTAGGAGCAGAGTGTGTCGGCCGATATCATGACACCGTCACAATATTTAATTGCCAGCACAGACGTCCCAGTTACTATGGGCTGTTTCGTGTGCTGGAGGGAGGAGTCATTCTGCGTTGTGTGAACCGGTGCGGTCAGAGAAGTGGGAGCATGCTGAATGGAAGCGAAAGTGCTCATTTCGGACGGACTAAAGGCAAAGGGAGGGGGGACGCGAAAATTGTATTGATCAGGGGAGAGTGTACTTTGGTGGAGGGGTAGGAGGAGAAAAAGAGTGAGATAGAAAAGAGTCGCGATTGTATCTATAACCGTCAACAAAGAATCAAGAGTGCAGGTCGAGAAAGGACGAGAGAGGGATAGAGAGGAGGGGAGGTTAGTCATGAGCAAATTCGAGATAAGATTTGTGATTGCATTGGTTGTGGATTTAGGTCAATAACCAAGCGCATATAATCGGTACACAAGCACCATACATCACCTGGTTGACTGGGTTTTAAGCCGCAATATGTCAAGTGGAGTGCAGAACTAAATTTCGGCGGTGAATCCCAAAAACCTTGCACGTGCTTAGCGCTTAGCGCTTAGCACCTTAGCAAAGTAAATACCTGTACGTAAATACTGACACAGCCTACAGGAGGCATCACCTTAACTGTTGCGTCGGAAGCACACCCTGTCTGCTTACTGTTGCGTTGGAAGCACGACCCTGTCTGCTGATGAGTCTCTGGACTTTTTGTATCTCTAATGTAATTCTCTTTTCTGCCTGGACCTTTTCATCGTCAACAAAGACATCACTCCCCCCTTCTTCCGCCTACCCTTACATTCTTTCCTTCTCTAGAAATGTTGTGCATAACCTCAAACCGAAGCCTACGTTGCTTTTCCTTCACGGAAGCTATCACAATCCTTCTTGTTTTGAGTCGTTGATGAGACCTCTCTCGAAGCTTGGTCATGAATGCATCGCAGTACCCTTACGCGGCACTTTTGAGGGCCTTCCCCCCGCACCATATAACAAAAAGAATAAGGTCACAATAGATGAGCACAAAAAAGATCTCGTCTCCTTTCTCGATTATCGCAGAAGTCGGAACAAGAACGAACGCTTCGTTCTCATTTCCCACTCTTTCTCGAGCTTGCTATTGCTAAAATCGCTGCAGCATCTGAAGGTCCGCGGTGACCTCAAAGACATTGTAACGACGTTCATTGCCCTTTGCCCTGTCCCTCCGACAGGTAACGGCAACATGACCCTGAGATTTTTGTTGCGAAAACCGGTGCTATCAATTTATATAACACTCGGCCTTGCTGCAAAACTTGTGATGAGCAGTCCAAAGATTGCAAGGTGTGTGCGAGATTATTCATTCTTAACTAAAGATATATTTCTTTGCCATCGATCGAGACCCTAACACCTTCTGCTCCTCAGGATGCTATTTTTTGATGACAGTGTTTCCGAAGACACTGTCGCCAGATACATGCACGGTTTCTCGCGAGACGGCATGAACACAATTGACTTGATTGATTTGGCGACGAAGCTTCCTTCGCAGGGTGAACCAGTCCGCGACTATGGATTCTCCCCCCCCCCCTTGATCGTAGGTGCAGAAAGAGACAGTATAGTGGACATAACGGGCGTGACTGAGATGTCAGAATTCTCTGGTGTGAAGCCACTATTTTTACCATCAGCGGCGCATGATTTGTTCGAGGGTGGGCAAGTGGGATCCCTTATTGACGTCATGTCGTCCTTTTTAAAAGAAATAGAGTAGACAAACTTCTAACTGTGAATGAAATGAAACGAACAAATCCACCTCAAAAATTTCTTTGGCACTTACACACCATAAATCTTATCGCTAACCATTCCCTAGTCCAGAACACACCCCTAGTCCAGAAGGACTCTGCTTTCGTGGCCGTCTGGCAAGGGCAAAGGGACATCCACTGCTATTTCGTGCTCGTATAAACCATCCAAATGTTTCTCTTCCGTCTTGAGCTGTCTCCTTTCCTGCCCTCCCCCAACTCCACCACCTTCCCTTCTACCATTCCGCATCTTAACGAATGTGCTCTTTATCATTTCGAACGGCGATCCCTTGTTAAGATACCCCACATATAGACCAGCGCCTTCATCTATCATCGCCTCACTCTCCTTGAGACTGGTCACAGCCCTCTCTATCTCTGCAGTCTCATCCTCTGTGATTTCTTGGTCATCAGGATTCAAAATATACTGCATGAAAGGGAGAAGATGCGCTACTTTGAGGTGGTTTTCTTGAAATTCTACGCACATTCTCTGGTAGGATGATTCAACCGCTGCTCTCAGGGTCTTAACCTCGTCAATAGGAGATATCCAGGCATGCAGAGTTTCGTTGTAATCATGAAGGGTGAAAGGTGGACGTGCAGCTAGCTTCGGGCGTTCCCCAGCAACTGTTCCATCGTCGCGAATTATCAGTTCTTCGTCATCCTCCCAGTCCTCGTCTTCGGGGGAGGGTTCCACATAGTCTTCTGGGGCAGCAGTGGTTATGTGCTTTGTCATGATGGTTATGATAAGGAGGGAAATAAGGAAATAGTTGCTAAATCTAACCGGGAAGGCCATTGTGAATGTTGTAATGGACAACCGTGGGGTATTACAGCACGAGATTAGAGGAAACTTATGGGAAACAGTGCTTGAAAAGAGATTTGTCCCGTGGAGATTTTCGAGATTAAATTAATAAGTAAACTAACACCAGTTTGAAGAAACCCCAATTTGGACGCAAGCAACACCCCTCTGTTGTGCACGTACAACGTACAATAAAAAAAACTTCCGAAATGAATAAATCAAAGCAAGTCCGTTCCCTCGTCTTCTTCTTCCTCCTAACTGTGTTGATTTTGGGCTGTATGCAGTATGTGCTCCGGCTTTCACCAAGCTTGATTGACATCGATCTTCTCGATACCCGAGCCTTTTGGGCTAGAAAGGAAATGTTGAAGCTATTCACGACAATTCATGAAAAGGGTGGCAAGCAAGCGGTTAGGAATTTGAGGCTATTCTACTTCCTGGATTTGGTTTTCCCCTTAGGATATGCTGGTTTGTTGAGTCTGTTCTTTTCCACGCAGCTCAAGTTGATGGTAAACACCAAGGCACCGAAACCACTGGCTAGGAAATGTATACCCGCTATGTTTGTTATAGGTGAGTTTTTTTTTTCATGGGGAAGGGAACTCAAGGCACTGGCCACTAAAGAATATTAATCATTACATTCTTAGGCGGATTTTTTGACGTGTGTGAAAACAGTTTTATAATAAGGGGCATCGGCGTGTTTCTAAGGCTGGAAGAGAAAGCGAAATTGCCACTCTCACCCATAGATGTGGATGAGTTTATGACAAAAAAGGTTGGTATGCTGGGCGGGATTTTGACCATGATGAAGTGGAACTTCTTACTTGCCTTACCTTTATTGATTTATGTTAGGGAGATAGTCCTCAATCCCCGAGAAGATGAAGAGAAATTCGTCGAAGAGGTAAATGCCGAAGATAAGAAAAGCAATTAATTAACAACGGAAGAGTGAAAGAACCAGTAGCAGCATTTTCTTGCGCAGAAACATACACTTATTTAGCTAATAAACCATTCTTTAAAATTCACACAATGTGAAGCCCCAGGAAATCCTCTGCATTAGGCACGTCCATCAAATTAGGAAACTTTTCCAGTGACAGTAAAAACGAGTTCAGGTTATTCTTCCGCTGATTGAGAAACGCATCACTGAAGGGGTCGGTGGCACTTTTGCCATCCTTCGGAAGCATACCTGGCAGTCTCCGAGAAACGCTTGTGTTGCTGTACATGGACTTAAGTAGAGAGCAAAAATAAACAAACTCCGGGTATCTGTGACTTGTCGAGCCTACAATAACGTCATTGTCCCCAATGTCGAGCTGGTATGTTGTGTGACGTTGCACACCAGTACCGTGGACTTTAAAGCCGCTTATTTTTAAGCTCCATCCTTGGTTCTCGCTACCATTATTACTGCCGATTATCAAATTTGTGTGTGTTGATGATGTATGGTTTAGCATATAAACAAGCTTTTTCTCCCCCAGGCGAAATGACATACAGAGGTAAAAGAAAACGAACGATGCCGCTCACTGTGTTTGCACTGGCGCTTGGCGGGCCTTTACCTGTCATTTTCAACCAATTGGTCCGTATGCAACACACCCATTCCAACTCGATCTGTACCGCCCATTGGAATCGGACTTTTATTTGGGCTTCGTCCCCCCCCCAGTATTGATCGACCCAATTGGATTGGTGTTGTCTCATTACTTGGAACTGGACTTTTCTTTGGGCTCGGGACCCCCGTTAATGATTGACCCGGTTTGGGTGGGGTTATGTTCGATTTACTTGAGCGACGGCTGTTGCTTCTGCTCGAAGAAGGAGACCTTCCAAAGTTAAAGATCGGTGTCTTTGGTCTTGGAAGATTCAAACAATCGTTATTTGGACCAATCTCAATTAAATCCAAGTGACTCCGCATCACGCAGAAAGTCTTTCCACCCTTCATCTCTGAGCATGAATAAGTGTACCCTCCCAACATTTTGGCCTTGATCGTAATCTGGTATTCCGTGTTTTCAAACACAATGTTGTGCACACTCCCACTGTCAATGATTTTTCGTTCACTAAAAATGTGTTCATTTGCAATTGTGAGAGATCGCTTCCCGGAATTTGTGCCGTGTTGCAAGTGAATATACCTGTTGCGGTGATGAGGAAGCTTCCATAAAGTGCTCGTTGTGTTTTCTAAGTGCTTGCATTCTTTGTATACCCTGCATTATAATTTGCGGGGTGGTGTGTGTGTATGTGTGTTGTTGTTGTGTGAGTGAGCAGTGAACTGTGAACTGTGAACAGTGAATAGTGAACAGCGGCATTAAGAGCCAGTTGTTTCCTCGCAAGAAATATGCCATAAATGATATTACTTGTAAGAGGTGGCAAAGTAGAGAGTGAAACTCCACAATTGCTGCTTTCCTCATCTGCACTCGTGTCACTGACCTCAATTCCTCATCAACACACCCAGGCCTGCTCAATAAAGATTTACCCCCTACTTTACACGTGTAGCTATAGGAAGATTTGGTCGATATAATAGCCACTAGAATATCCAAACCATTATGCTTTAGTGCATGTGAACTCCCGAAATCAACCCCTTTCTTCCAATTATCAACAACAACTTTGTTATTGATAGTGATGATGCGTTGGCCTGAAGTGTAGCCGTGCTGACACGTCAGTTCAGAAGATTCCGCGTCTGGAAGAATCCATGTAGTGGTTGTCAAAGAGCTGATGCCCGTAAGAGCTTGTTGACCCATGAAGGAACTCAGCTATTGATCACAAGGATGTCACCCAGCCTTGAAGACTTTCTAACAGCTGGGTGACCAAAAATAGTCTTAAAAAACAAACGGCACTATGAGTACAAAAATAGGAGAACGCGAGAAATAATACTTAGTTTTTTTTAACAGCTCTCTTCTGAATAATAATGAAACAACAATGAAAAAACTTTGCCAAACCGGCAAACCGGGAACCGGGAACCGGGAACTGAGGACTGGGGGACCGGGGAAAATGAAAAATCCAAAATGACAACCCGATTCAACCCGTCGTTTGTCGTTCTCAATCCTCAATCCTCAATCCCCAATCCTCGATCTCATCGAACATCTTAGATTAAAAAATGGCAGTGTGGGTGGGTCCCTAAGGAATTATTTTGGACATTTTCATCGGATAAACTGCATCGATTTTATTCAGTTGTTTAATTGCCATTTTTTCTGGTGATAGAATGTCCGTAACTCGAGAAAGGCACTGGAAGGGATTTTCGGACGTATCCATGACAGAGGT
>ERZ651776.1698-NODE-1698-length-25849-cov-7.293924_pt1 | contig 25849 bp, 24 predicted proteins | sample MGYA00514761_ERZ651776 | MGnify/ENA metagenome assembly ERZ651776 | reverse complement strand
TTCGATCGCATGAGGAGCGTGCTGAACGCAGAACGCACCCGCGCTGTACCCGAACGCAACCACCCGTGGCCCTACGAGTCACGCCGACCGACAGCAGGACCAATGACCAAGACACCTCCCCCGCCCGCTCGAGCGCTTCGCAAGCTCGTGCAAAAGCTTGGCATGCACCCCGACGATCCCGAGCCCACCAGTTTCAACCTTGCCGGCAAACGTGGCCTTGTTGTTGCCACCAATGTTGCCTGGCTCGACATCGCAAAACCAACCGGCGTGTTCGCCAGTGAAATGACCGTGCCGTACTACGCATTCCTCGATGCTGGTATGGACGTTGACCTGGCCAGTCCTGCTGGCGGCATGATCGCGGTCGATCCCAAGTCGCTCCGACCCGTGGTCCGTACGCCTGAGGATGACCGGTTTATGGCCGACGATGACTTCCGCGACAAGGTGGCTCACTCGCTGGCGATCGGTGATCTCGACATGACGCAGTACGACGTGGTTTTCCTGGCCGGCGGTTGGGGTGCGGCATTCGACTTTGGCTTCTCCGAAGACCTGGGCGCAAAGATCACCGAGGCGAACGCTGCTGGCAAGGTCATCGGTGCCGTGTGCCATGGCCCCCTCGGCCTGCTCAACGCAAAGGCTGTCGACGGTTCACCGCTCGTCGCCGGACGCAGGATCTCTGCGGTCACCGACAAGCAGGTCCAGGAACTCGGCATCGAAGCAACACCCCACCACCCTGAACGCGAGCTTCGTGGCGCAGGAGCGCTGTTTGAGAGTGAGACCAGGTTCCGTGACCCGCTCGCCAACCATTGGGTGGTCGATGGGAACCTGGTGACCGGACAGAACCAAAACGCCGGACCAATGGTGGCCCGGGAAATGATGCAGATCCTGGTCGACCAGGATCTACACCAGACAGTGAGCACCCCATGAGCGAACACGCTGTCCCCCGGTATGGCACCATCGACACCGACTACGGCATGCAATTGGCCACAACTGCGCCTGACCAGGATGGCCCGGTGTGGATGGTCAATCTGATGAAGTACCGCGACGTGGCCGAGTACGCCGATGGCCGCGAGTCCTCAATCAGCGGTAGCGAAGCCGACGACCTGTATTCGCCGCTCGACTCGCTGACTGCTGTCGGCGCTAGCCCGGTCTTCTTTGGCGACGTCGACCAGCAACTGTTGGGCGATGACACTGTGTGGGATCGCATCGCGGTGGTGAAGTACCCGACCCGCAAGTCGTTCATCGACATGCAGGCGCTGCCGAAGTTCAAGGAATCACACAAACACAAAGATGCCGGTATGGCCAGCACGATCGTGATGGGAACCCAGCCGATCGCACAACCGAAGGCGCCACCAGGTCACACCCAGGTCGACTGGGCCGACGTGCCTCATCCTCCGACCAACGACGACGGCCCCGTCGTGGTGGTCCATGTGCTGCGCTTCCATGATGCCGAAGCAGCACACACCACACCGACAAACATGGAGCAGTACCAAACCGAAGCCGCCAAGGCGGCGATCGGACATGGCCTGCGGCTCAATGGGTGGTTCGCAGTCGAAGGAACCATCATCGGCGATGGCCGGGCATGGCATCAGGTGCGGTTCAACGAGTTCCCAAGCAAGGCCGCGTTTATGGCGGTGGTCATCGACCCGAACCGCCTCGCAGCTCAGAAGGACCACCGAGAAGTTGCGATCGCCGATACCTACACCATGATCGTGCGGGCAAAGGTCAACGTCCTCACCGATTCGATCACTACTCCGTAGCTGGCCACATCACCGAGAGCTACAAGCCCTCGATCTCGCCATCCGTCACCATCTGGTCCATCACGGTGATGGTTCGGCTGACCAGATCATCCAAGACCAGCTCGCCAATGCCAGCGAGTTGCACTGCGACCCGGCCGTTCCACGGCTGGGTCCAATGTTGCGGGATGTCGCGACCGCTCAGGCCCCACAACCCGCCAACGGTCGCGGCATTACAGTCGGTGTCCCAGCCAGCAGCGGTCGTCTCACCAATTGCGGCACTGAAGTCATCGTGTCCGACCAGCAGACCCCACACGACCACTGCCAGATTGTTCACCGTGTGCACCGGCGACAGATGGTCGTAGCGAGCGTGTATCTGCCCAGGACCGTCGCCGCTGGCTGCGACCTCGGTACCCAACGTCATCGCTTGGGCACATTCCGAGTCATTCGGTATCAGAGATCGAGCGGTGTCAACCGCTTCCGTGAATAACTGGCCACCGCCAATGGCCGCTCCCATGGCTGCCACCGCCATCGCCCCGTAGATCCCCTCGGCACGGTGGGACAGCGCTGCATCTCGGCGCGCAAGTTCAGCGGCCTGCTCAGGACGGCCCGGACAAACCCAGCCATACAAGTCAGCTCGGATCTGTGCGCCGATCCAATCGTTGTGTTGGTTGTCGCTGCACTCTGCAAGGTCGAACCCAGGGTCGGCACCGAAGCTGAACCCGTAATTCGCCTTCGAAAGCAGCGTTACCAAAGCATCTCGTTCGGCTGTAAAGACGATGCCTCCCGGGAGATAGTTCAGCCATGCCCGGGCGACGTCGGCCGTGTCCAAAGCAGCACCGTGCTCCTCCAACATCATCAGCGCAAGAACTGAATAATTGATGTCGTCGTCGGGTTCACTCCGGTCGAACTGGCCTCGACAACATTGAGCGAACTGACGAGCAACCGAGGTGTTCGGCACCAGCGGCACATAGTCGCGCAGCGGAAGCGCCTCTGCAGCGAGAAGGTAGTCGGTGAGTGCTTGACGACCTTCCCGCATCGATAACAGCTCAACCGCCTTGCCTAGCTGGCAACCGCTTATCCGGCCTTCCCAAGCTGAACGAATCTGAGTTTCACGCATGCTGGTCACGCTCTCAACCTATTCGTAACCGCACATACGGGTCTTATCTTGAGCGTTTCGGTCGCGCTATGGCCCGGGCAGATAGCGCCCACTTCGAAACGCCACACTAGGGTCGAAAAATGCCAGTACAGGTGATCGGAATGATCGGGGTGGCGCCGCCTGCTGACGACGCGACAGTGCACATCATTGATGGTGGCCTATCCGCCGACTACCTGGTGGAGTTCAGCCGAGCCCATGACGAGGCAGGCTTTGACCTAGCGCTCGTCGGCTACACCTCAACCTCGGCTGATGGTTGGTCAGTTGCTACCCATGCAGCTGCGCACACGGAACGCCTTGGTTATTTGATTGCGCACCGCCCCGGATTCGTGTCGCCAACGCTCGCAGCTCGCAAGGCTGCAACATTCGACCAGCTCAGCAAAGGTCGGCTTGCCCTACACATCATCGCCGGGGCTAGTGATCATGATCAGCGCCGCGACGGTGACTTCATGGCCAAGGCTGAACGTTACGAACGAGCGGGCGAATACATCGAGATCATGCGAAGAACCTGGACCGCGGACCAACCATTCGACGTCGACACGAAACACTTCCAGATGAAAGACGTGCGGTCCGACGTTCGCCCCTTCCAACAACCGTCACCTCCGGTATTCTTCGGAGGCTCTTCTACCGAAGCGCTCGACATGGGTGCTGAACATTGCGATGTCTACGCAGTGTTTGCCGAGCCGTTGGCTGACACCGCCGTCCGCTTCGACGACTTCCGGGCCCGGGCCGCGCTCTACGGCCGGAGTGCCTCGTTTTCGATGAGTGTGCGGCCCATCATCGCCCCAACCGAGGGCCAGGCATGGGACAAGGCTCACCGCATCCTGGCATCGATCGAGAACAGCACCTCTGCTGGCGCTTCCCCCTACGACAAGGGCGGAGAACGTATGCTCGCCCACGCTGCAGCCAACGATGTTCACGACGAGCGCCTGTGGTTAAAGATCGCTGCAGCAACCGGTGCACCCGGCAACACGTCGTGTCTTGTCGGAACCGCCGAACAAGTCGCTGACGCTCTTCTTGAGTACTACAAGCTCGGTGGCCTCGACTACGTCCTGATGCGGGGCTTCGACCCACTCAAGGACACCGTCGAGTTCGGCCACGAGCTCATCCCCCGTCTGAAGGCCGGAGCCGAAGCACTCGATATCGAGGACCCGTCCTAACGGCGCTCAGTCAGACAACGTCCGGAGCGGTGATCCCTGGCAGCAGGAAGCAGATGCACGTGCCCCCGTCCAGACCTGGCTCGACACCCACGGCTCCTCGGTGGCGTTCGATGACCCGCTTGACGAACGCCAGCCCTACGCCGATGCCGGGTCGTTCGTCTAAGATCTCAGGCCGTGAAAACATTTTGAATACTTCATCGGCCCGCTCCGGGTCTATGCCGATCCCGTTATCGCTACACCGGATTTTCCACCAGGACCGGTGTTCATCCACGAAATATTCGTGGAACTCGGCGTCAACCACGACTCGCAGCGAGCGGTCGAGATCTCGATACTTGATCGCGTTGTCAACCAGATTCTGCACCACCTGTCGGATCAGTGACGCTTCGACCTCGACCACGGGCAGGTCGCCGATCTCGATCGTTGCTCCGATCTCTCGTAGCTCCGAAGCCATCGGTCCAACGGTTTCGCTCACCAGCTCGTTGAGATCTACCGCCTGTCGGGTATCGGTCGACGCGGTCACGTGCGCATACGCCAGGGTGTCCTTCAGTAATTCACTCAGATGATTCACTTGGGACGCAATCGTTTGGGCATAACCCCGAGCCTTTGGCGGCAGTTCTCCGGTCTCGCGTTGCAAGAGCTGTAGATAGGAGCCGATTCGTCGCACGGGAGCACTGAGATCGTGGGCGACGACTGCCGCAAAATTCTCCAGATCGCGATTTGACTGCGCGAGTCGCTCGACATGGTTAGCAAGTTGGGCGCGATCGGTGATGCGGCCAACCGCTTGAGCAACATGGGGCACGATCTTCTCCATAACCGAATAGTGCTCGCTGGTCACCGGTTCATCATTCGCGAATCTGAAGAAGCACACCCCGACTATTTGATCACCGATCTCTAACGGATACACGGATTCATGAGCTAACCCAGGCCGAACCGCTCGATGTGCAACTCGTGGTCACCGCTGGCCCTGCAGGTTCCGACGCTGATATCGAACGAGCCACAGAAAATCTCGATGCGGGTCTACAGGCACTAGAGGCCGTGGGCATTGCGGCTGCTGGCAGGGTCGGACAGGCCGATCCAATGGCCGCTATCGCATACAACCTGAAGACCAACCCGGCGGTCAACTTGGTGGTGTTGTCCACCGGGCCACTTGGCAATAGCCGATGGGTTGCGATGGATCTACCGCATCGTGTTTTACGTCGATTCGACGTCGCTGTGGAACACATTGTTGGCACACCACTCGACGCAACTCCTACCGCCCACGTTGCCACGACACCGGTCAAGGTGTTACTCGTTGAGGACGATCAACACGACATTGAGCTCGCAACTATCGCCCTTGAGAACTTGGAGACTCCAGTAGAGATATTGGTGGCCCGCACCGGGGCACACGCGGTGCAGTACATGGCCGAGGCCTCGCCTCGCCCTGATCTTGTGCTACTCGACCTCAAGATGCCTGTCATGGACGGACTTACCATGCTCGAAGAATTCGAGTCGACGTTAGGTCTCGACTCGCTCAACGAACTCAACATTGTTGTGGTGTCAAGCTCGGCTGCGGACACCGATCGGGATCAGGCCTAGCTCTTGGGGCCAAGGCCTATGTCATCAAACAGCCCGACTTCGATGAGTTCCAGGCAACGCTCAAATCTCTGGTTGATGAGGTTGTCCAGCACGATGTGGCCAAAAGATAAAAGTCGCCTTCGTTTCGATCTGGCGTCGTTTCGGTCAGGCGTCGTTTCGGTCTGGCCTGTCAGCTCAACTGCGGCACCCGCTCGAGACTCTCGGTGAGGTCGATCTCATCGATCCACGGACCGACCCCGCTGATGCGATCAATCGTCACCCGCACGACGGCGCACGTGGGCGAGTCGCGAAGAGCCAATGGGTGGTGCGTCAAACCGGTGTACTTACGCGCCAGTTGATCCATGAGTGCCGGGTCTGGCCCGACCTCGATACGGGCTGTGCCTCGGATCACCAGGTGTCGTTGATAGCCGCGTTCGTTTCGTTCGGTGTCTTCGATTGATAACACGACCTTGGGGTCACGCCGTAGATTGAGAGCTTTCTGGCTATGCGCGTCGGTGCCGAAAAGTATCTCGTCGCCCTGGGCGATGACCCACACCACCGAAACCTGGGGCGTGCCATTCTTGTTCATGGTCCAACAGTGCGCTACAGCGTCGGTGCCGAGCAGGGTCTGAACGGGAGCGGATATCGAGACCATGAGTGCCTCCAAGGCATTGTTTTATGTCACTAACTCCAAAGTCCCACGCAATCGTTGACTTCGCAAGGCCTTAGGTCCCACAGCGGACAACCCTCTTCGAACAGCTGCCCACGTACTTCTGCGGACAGCCACGGCTCAATGTCCTAAAATAGGGCTACATCAACCGGGTCGAACGAGCTCTCTCAGCCTTCCACTAGATCACACTCGTGTAACACGACACGGCAAACCACTGGACTACTTAAAGGGCGCCATGTCAGCCATCAGCTTCACCGAGAGCCGCCCCACCGAGATCCTCGCCAACCTCCATGAATCGGCCGGTGCCGAACGCGAGTATCTCTTTGCCAGCCACGACGCGGACAATCACGACCTGATACTTGTTGCCTGGTACCAGACCAAGGCCATTGGTTACCTTGCCGCAACCGATCAACGACCCGACGAACTGCTCGTGTGGGAACACCTGGTCGTGCCCCAGTACCGCAACCAAGGCATCGGCAAACAACTCTTGCTCGAAGCGGCCAAACGGATACCTCCGCACGCCCACATCATCATCGACCCTATGGGCGAACTCGACACCGAACGAGTTATGGACTAGTACGCTGGCCTCGGTTTCACCGCCAACGATAAGACCAAACGGGTACAGGCGACTGCCTCCGAGATCGTGGTGCTACTCGGTGAACAACGCGAAGACGCCACCACCATCGACACCATCCTGGCCACCAAAACACCCGGTGTAGTCACCATCAGCCCTTCCGCCCCTATCCAAGAAGCTTTGGGGCTCATGAACGAGCTACGCATCGGCGCCATCGTGGCGTCTACCGACGGCAGCCGAATCGAAGGAATCCTTTCTGAACGCGACCTACTCGTGGGCATCGACACCCATGGGAGCGCGTACCTTGATCGCACCGTCGCCGAGTGCACAACCAGCAATGTTGTCACCGCCACGACCGATGACCTCATTTCACACGTCATGGACACGATGACGAGCCGACGTATTCGCCACCTTCCCATCACCAACACCGGCCGGCTCGTCGGGATAATCAGCGTTGGTGATCTCCTTCTGTTTCGACTCAATCAGCTCACTGATCCCGCGACCACACCTACAGAACAGGACCCGAGTTAGCCCCTACGAGCGGCCGAATTATTAGCGGCCCAGCAGGATCTTCTCGACCTGAGGTGCTGCGATCGCAGCTCGGCCGCGCAGCTCTGCGTCGGTCAGGCTGGTAATCGGGTGAGCGACCTCGGCGAAACCCATATGGTCCAGCCCGTGGAGTTCGGTGACATATCGGGCGGTGACGGCGAAGGGTGAGGTCACGATCGCTGCCGCGGGGACCCCAGCCTTTTCGAAAAGAACGGCGTCGAACACACTGCCCGACGAGCAACTACCTCAATCGCCGATCGCTGAGATCGCCGCCATAACCGCCTCGGCTGCTGGCGCTGCGTCTGCAGGATCCCCGCCGTAGCCGGGGCTAGGTGGCCCAACGAGGACCGTGTCGGCGATCGACCACGTCTTGCGGAGTTCGTCGATTACGTACTCCATCAGTTCACGACCGTGGGTCTTGCCGTTGTGGATCAACGCAATGGTGGCACCATCGAGTGAACGAAGGCGCGGCGCCAAGTCGGGCGTTTCGTGGGCCAGTGCCTGTCGAGGGTCCAGAACAAACATGGCTACTCCGGTACGTCGTTGGTCATGATTGCGCGGGTAATGATTGGACAGCCGCGGCCGCGGCTCCACGATGGGAAGAACGCCGAGTGTCCTCCTGCGGTTCCGCCGCCGACCATGACCAGGATGTCATCGGGCGAGTGGCCCCTATGAACCAGGATCTGTTCGTCGCCCGGCTGGATCTTCTGATCGCCGCTCGGATACCACCGAGGATCGTGCCAGTCTGGCTCCCGAGCGGCGTCGTCTTCAATCTTTCCTGACCGCTTGAGGGTCGCCAGATCTCGGCATGCATGGTCGTACAGATACTGAGACACGCGTTCGACGCTCCAGCCAGCGTCGCCCAGTTTGTGGGCGTGTTCAGGTGCGAACACCACCACGGAGCGTCCGTTGCTGAAGCTGCCCAGGGCCGCCATGGAGTCTGCGAAGGTGTCCAACAACGCGGCAGGGTCAGCGGTGCCATGGTTGACGACGTTGTGTCCAGACTCGCTTGCGAACACCGTGACTGCCGACTCTGCTTCGCCGCCAAGACGCTCATGCAGCGAGGGCCACGGCGAATGCTCGACGTTCTCACCGAAGCACAAACTGAACTTGCCCGGCCATCCCTGCGTCGACTTGTCGAGCTGGCCGGGGATAGCGGCCAACGAGTTCATCTGCACCAACCGAATCGTGCGACCGATGGTCGCGTTGGCCCGAAAACCAGGCCCAAACAAATTTTCCCGGCTATGGATGCCGATCCGATCGGCGATCCCACCAGTGACGATCACCATGATCGTCGCTCCACCAGTACTCGCGGTTGGCAAATGGAGTTTGAAGCCAGGTTCACCGATCGCCTCGAGTGCAGCACCAATGACCGGAAAGTACTCAGGGAGTGCTCCGGCCATCACCGCGTTGACCGCTGCCTGATAGGCGGTCACTTGCATATCCCGTGTCGGGACCTCGATCAAAACATGATCGGGGGTCCACTGTCCGGCGTTGAGCATGGCTGCAACCAGATCAGGGGTCGGAGCCACCACCGGCAAACCATCGGTCAGCCCAAGCTCATACAGTGCCTCGGTTGGTGTTGCGTCGATCTTGAGCTCGAATCCCGGTCGTGCCCCAGGGTGCCTGGCGACCAACTCGCTCTCATCCATCTGACGAACCATGACGGCACAGTAGTGCACCAGCCCGAAGCCCCATTTCTTCACCAGATGTCGCCCCACCTTGTGTCCCAGGTGTGTGGTGTTGCAGGCTGTTACAACGCTACGAACAAGGGATGCTCGTTATGGGCTGGGACTTCGAGACCGACCAGGAATTTCAGAAAGAGCTCGACTGGATCGAGAACTTTGTTCGCGAGGAAATCGAACCGCTCGACTTCATTGTTAAAAACCCGTTCGATCTGACCGATCCGATTCGCCAAGAGATCATTCCCCCTCTGCAGAGGCAGGTCCAGGAACGGGGTTTATGGGCATGTCATCTTGGGCCAGAACTCGGCGGGCTTGGCTACGGCCAGGTCAAGCTTGCGCTCATGAACGAGATTCTTGGACGAGCTCGGTCAGCCTCGACCATCTTTGGGTGCCAAGCACCGGACACCGGCAACAGCGAGATCCTGGCTCACTACGGCACCGAGCAACAGAAGGAAAAGTTCCTCGAGCCATTGCTACGTAATGAGATCGTGTCGTGTTATTCGATGACCGAACCTCAGGGTGGCGCTGACCCAAAAGTCTTCACCGCGAATGCTGTCCAGGATGGTGACGAATGGGTCATCAACGGCGACAAGTGGTTTTCGTCTCACGCCCGTTTCGCCAGTTTCCTGATCGTCATGGTGGTGACCGAACCAGATAACCCTGCGTACCAACAACAGTCGATGTTCCTTGTGCCGACCGATACGCCTGGCGTTGAAATTCTTCGCAACGTTGGGCTTTCGTATGAGTCCGAATCCGAGGACACCGGCACTCACGCGTACATTCGCTACAACGACGTGCGGGTGCCGAAGGAGAATATGCTCGGACCTCGAGGCGGCGCCTTTATTGTGGCTCAGACTCGTCTGGGTGGCGGGCGGATTCACCACGCGATGCGAACCTCAGGCCGGGTCCAGCGCATCTTCGACATGATGTGTGAGCGCGCCATTAGCCGTACCACTCAAGGTGAGCTTCTGTCCAAGAAGCAGATGGTGCAAGAGATGATCGCCGACTCCTGGATCGAGATGGAGATGTTCCGGCTGCTCGTTCTGCGGACCGCGTGGCGCATCGATAGATACAACGATTACAAGCTTGTGCGACGCGACATATCAGCAGTAAAAGCCGCCATGCCGGGCGTGTATCGCAACATCGCCAGCCGGGCGCTGCAGATCCATGGCTCGCTTGGTGTCTCGTGGGAGATGCCGTTTGGCAAGGAGCTACTTGAGTCGTTCCATATGGGATTGGCTGATGGCCCAACCGAGGTCCACAAAGTCCAAGTGGCCCGTCGGGTGCTCGATGAGTATGTGCCGTGCGATGACATCTTTCCCTCAACACATTTGCCTAAACGGCGAGCAGCTGCCGAGGCCAAATACGCCGATGTACTTGAGCGCCATCTACAGACCCAGTAGCACTTGTAGAAGGGTGCCTGTTGCGATGAATCCGTGATCAGCCAGACGATGGGAAACATGCGGCACCTCGTGCGCTGCGACTACTCTCAGCTCAGAACACAACAAATCCTGTTTGGAGACTGGTGCAACAGCAACCAACTGAAGTCGTTTCGCCGAGACACGACCCGCCACCAACTGGTGGTAGCGGCGACGTCAGCGATGCTCTCATGGCCAAACCAACCTGGTCCGATCACGACCTCATCGGCCACGGAATCCCGATCTACGACGTGCCGTTCGTGACCGTCGGCGGAGGCCTTGGTTCGTTCGCCATGGTCGATATCTTGCGTGTCGCCGGTGTAAGTGCCGAGCACATGGTTGCGTTGAGCGACCTGGACCAACCGTCCGAAACCTATGAGCACTTGGCCAAGAATAGCCAGATCCCTTCCCATGAACGTCTTCGCTCAGACAGCGGATCGGTCCTCGATTGCCTTTGGGGTTGGCCGGGCTATGCGTTGCGAGAGGCGATAGCCGACCGCAACCCAAAGCGGGCATGGCAGGTGATGACCGAGCCAATCCTCGCGGAGTACTTTACACCAAAAGCTGGGCAGGTTTACGAGTCTGTGACTCGCGAAGCCAACCGTATTGGTTGGTCGTCGATGGTCAAGAAGGGTGTTGTCCGAACCGTACGCCGCAGAGAAGGCGGCGAATACTTCGTATTGTTCACGCCAGCGACCGGCACTGCAGCCACGAAACGGATTGCCTATCGATGCCGTTATGTCCACATCGCCGTCGGGTATCCCGGCGTCAAGTTCCTGCCCGACCTGCAGGCCTATCGTGACAAGTATCAGGACTACGCCAAGGTTCTGAACGCGTACGAACCTCATCTCCATGCCTACGAAGAGATGTTGCGCCGCCCCACGACCGTCTTGGTGCGAGGCAGCGGAATCGTTGCCTCTCGGGTGTTACAGCGCATCATCGACGACCGCGACAACACCGGTGCACAGACCACCATCGTGCACTTGTTCAGGAGTTATCCCGACGGTTATCAAGGGGACAAACGGACCTTCCGCCGTCCGGCCCGGAACGGCTGGTCCTACCAAGCATTTAACTACCCCAAGTCAGCTTGGGGTGGTCAGATCAGGTACACACTCGAAAAGCTCGAGGGCCAAGAACGCTCCGACTACATCGATCAGCTCGGCGGCACGAACACCGCGCCGCGAAAGGACTGGCAAGAGCAACTCGATCGTGGCCTCGAACAAGGCTTCTATAAGCAGCTACGAGGGACTGTGAAGACCGTCGAGCCCACCGCAGATGGCCGTCAAGTCAACACCGTGGTCACCACACCCGATGGTTACGAACTCGGTATCGAGGCCGACTTTATTATCGATGCCACCGGCCTAGAGGCCTCGATCGAGGAACACCGCGTCTTGAAGGATCTCCTGTCCTACGGAGGCGCCGACAAGAACCCAAAGGGCCGCCTCAACGTTGATCATGACTTCCTCGTTCGTGGCACCGAGAGTGGCGCTGGCCGATTGTATGCCTCAGGGTCAATCACGCTTGGGGGCTACTACGCCGGCGTTGACTCCTTTCTCGGACTGCAATATGCGTCGTTACGCATAGCCGATGCCATGGCGGCCGAGGGTTTCTGCAAGAAAATCGGTCCACTTCGCTCAGCAGCGCAATGGACTAGGTGGGCAAGGAACAAAACGCCATGACACCAACACTTTCCGGACGGATGCAAAGCCGTTTCGTGCTGTTGCTCATCGTTGGAGTGCCGTTGACCCTCGTGCTCGGAGCGGTGCTTCCGAGACCAACTGCAACCACCACTCTGTCTGACATGTACGAAGTCTTCTTTGCTGCCCTCGTGCTCGTTGGTGTGGTCGGCATCGTATGGGAGCTCATCTACCACGGGCTTCAGCAGTTCCGCTGGGAAAAGGATTGGCCGACGATCTTCGGCCTTGTCACCGGTATTCCCGAGGGCATCGTCGTCTACCTGCTCTTGGACCGTGGATTCCCTTGGGAATTCGGTGACGTGCCGATCTCACTCTTTCTCCAAATGTTCATCCTGGTATGGATCGCCATTTGGCTCATCGCCAACGGCCCGCTCCAAATCTTCTTCCCGCGTTGGCGGTACCAGGGTGGCCGGTTCATCTAATGACTAATGCCTTCGATGTCGAGGCCGTCATCGACGCAAGCCACGGGCACCGAGCAGCATCCAGCCGCCTCCGCGCCCAACTTGGCCTAGGGGTGTCGGCGTCGGTCACCGTGGTCTGGATCGTCTATGTAACCGCCAGTGGGCAATGGGGCCGGGTGGGCGATCAGTGGGCGTCGGCAGTCACGATGATCTTCGGCAGCTTCGTGGCTGGCTCCACGCCTCAGGGCGGTGGGGCTGTAGCGTTCCCCGTCTTCACCAAGATCCTTGAAATACCTAGTGAGGTAGCGAGGACGTTCTCGCTGACCATCCAGTCGGTTGGAATGACAGCGGCTTCCATCGGCATTCTGATCAATCGTCGCAGCGTCGACCTGAAAGCGATCGCCATCGCGGCGCCATCTAGCATCGTCGGGTTGTTCGTCGGGTACCTGTTCCTGACCGAATCGGACCAGCCATTTGGTCCATCGGTCCTGCCCGGTCCCTATGTAAAAGTGACCTTCACGGTGATCGTCGCAGCGATGGCGTTCGTCACGTTTCTTGGCTATCGAATTCAACTTATCGAGCGTCGGGTCGCTCTTCCCGATGGGAATCTCCGAGTAGTTTTTCTGATCCTTATCTGTGCGTTTGTTGGTGGGCTTGCGTCTGCCACCGTCGGCTCAGGAGCAGATGTATTGATCTACTTGGCGACCGTCTCGATGATCGGTCTGAGCCCTCGCGTCGGCATAGCGAGCAGTGTGCTGGTCATGACGCTCGTATCGCTGGTAGGCATGATGATTTTTGCGTTCGGCGACGGTCACCTTGCAACCCAGCTGACGACCGACGGCGCTGAAGTCCTGAACGTCGGCGGCAGGTCGGTAGGGATGGTCGACGGAGCCATCGCTTTCAGTGCAGACGAACCATTGCCCGAGGCGAGCCGCTTCGATCTCTTCGGACTTTGGTTGGCTGCTGCGCCGGTCGTTGCATGGGGCGCGCCCCTGGGATCGGCGGTGTCGTCTCGGGCGACAGACCGCCAGGTCGTGAAGTTCGTCATCGTCCTGGCGGCGGCCGAGTTCATATCGACACTTGTCTTTCTCGACGAGCTCCGCACCGACCCGACCCTCGCACTCTTCGGCGGCGTCATCCTGGTCGGCACATTGGTGAGTCTGTGGTTCGTGTCCGAGCATCGACATCGACTGTTGAACCTTCCGCCGTTGGATGTCGAACGTTCTCACACTCGGGGGTCGGTCGATGTCGGCCCCAAGTTCAAGCGACAACTCAGGGGGATTGAATGATGGAACAGCTGGCTGACTACACGATCCGACAGACGATGCGAGAGAGCAACCACGGGCTCATCTTTCTGGCGGAACCACCCGAACGACTCGGAATCACTGGCGAAGTCGTGGCACTCAAAGCGCTGCGCGGGCACAGCGACGCAGACGACTTTCGGCGTATGGCCAACGAGTTGCGACTGTTGCACTCAGTCGACAGCGATTACGTCATCGAATTACTCGACGCCGGGAATTCCGGTGGGCGACTCTTCTTCGCAACGCGATATTGTCCCGACGGCTCACTCGAAGATGCGCATGGCCGGCTGAGCGAACCGATCATTCGACGAGCGGTCAGTGACGCAGCTCGCGGCGTGCATGCACTACACGAGGTCGGCGTTGCACATCGCAATGTGCAACCAGCGAACGTATTGTTGCGCGATGGTCGCGGGTTGATCGCTGAACTCGATCTGGCTCAGCTCATCGACGGGCGCAGCACTACGGTCGGCGGCGGCCCGCTTGGCGCCCTCGAGTTCACATGTCCCGACATCATCTGGGGGCACGACGCGTCGCGCCGCACAGATATCTGGTCGCTCGGTATGACCCTCCATCGATCGCTGACCGGCACGGGTGCCCTCGGCCAGATTCCGGCGACCGGTCTCTTGGACGCATGCCGCTATGTTCTGGAGACTCGTCCGATGATCAGCGACCAGGTTGACTCAGTCACTAGACGAATCCTTGAACGGTGTTTCTCCGAGGATCCGGCAGATCACTATCCAACTGCAGAAGAGTTCGCCGACGATCTCGGCTCGACCCTCACGGAGGTCTCCTCATGAGTGACATCGACGTAGCCCATGTGCGTTTCGAAGCTGGCAGTTTTGTACTCGTTCGAGGCCCGATCGCAACGGTGTTGTTCGACGATTCGGCAGCATCGCCCGAGTCTGTGACTGCGCTGATGGCAGCGAGTGCCGACACTGACTACTCGGCACTGAACGAACTGTTGCTTCGTTGCGCCGAGGACAGCCAATTCGGCCGGTTCGCTGCGGTACTTAACGCCCCGCACGTATGGGACCTCATCGCAACTGGGGCACTTGTTATCTCGGTCACGACTGAGGCTGCAGATCTTCAGGTCGAGCCGAAGGTCGGAACGGTCTACAGACAAGTGTTCGACGACGTCCAGAGTGTTTCGATGCACCCCGTCGATACAGCGGCGCTGCGATCTCACGAGGGCAGTGATCTCCTGTCAGGGGCTGTCCGCGCCGACCGAGTGCTGATCGGATTTACGCCTCCGGCTGTCGTGGCAGCTTCAACACCCGCGCCCGCACCCGCACCGTCGCCGACTGCGCCACCAGTACACGCACCACCGCCACCCATGCCGATGCCCATGCCGATGCCAGCACCGCCGCCACCCCTACCACCGCCACCAGGAGCCACACCACCGCCACCGCCACACGCTCCGCCAGTCCACGCTCCACCAGTCCACGCTCCACCACTGCCACCGCCGCCAGGAGCCACACCACCGCCACCGCCAATTGCACCTCCCGATACGCAGAACCCAGCCGCACCTGATTTCGAGTTGCTTGACTTGAGCGCAGCGCCGGCCGTGACCCCGACTCCCCTTCCCGTCGAAGGGTCTGCCTCGCAAGCGACCTCGGCGAAACGCTCTGTCGAGGTACTCGGCGTGCGTTGTCCAGTGGGGCACCACAATCATCCCGAAGCGGTGTACTGCGCTCAATGCGGACGACGCATGGGCGTAAATGCCACCCTGGTCGCCACATTTGGCCCAAGGCCTCCCCTTGGTCTCTTCATCGTCGATGACGGCTCGACTGCGGCGGTCGCGTCAGACCTGATCATCGGGCGCGAACCCTCAGCGCATATCGACATCATTGAGCAACGAGCTGATGAGCTACGACTTGTCGATGACAGCTCCACGATTTCTCGGGCGCACGTCGGTATCTATCTCGACAACTGGTCAGTAACCGCGATCGACCTGCACTCGTCTAATGGCACGTTGTTACACCGGAGCGGCTCGACGACCTGGGAAACGATAAGCACCGAGACCCGAGTGACGATTGGCTCTGGCGACACCTTGCGGGTAGGAGAACGAGAGCTGCGACTCGAGCTGCACCATGTGCAGGCGCCCTAACCTCGCAACGGCCTCAGGACGCTGAAGTTCCTATGAATTCGACTTCGCGAATCGCTACTGGATCAAATCCGGGAGCGATTGATCGGATGCCAAGCGAACTCGTGCTCTTGAGTATGGACACTGTCTGCATTGGCGCTGCCTCGTTGAGGGTCAAGATCTGCTCAGTGCCATCGGAGAATTCGAGAACGATTTGCCCTACGCCACGCGTCGCACTAAAGGAACCAGGAGCTTCTGGGTTCGGGCCGCTGTGAATCACTATGGAATCCAGCATCACAGACCGACCAAAGCCAATGACCAGCTCATGACCATCGGGGTTGTTCGGCGATAGCCAGCCGGTGGCGAGATCGCCGTCGATCACGTTGTCACCGAGAAACCCTGGAACCGAATCGGTCTGTCGCACCTCGATGGCCACGATCCCAGGATCGCCTGTCGACAGCAACAAACTCGCAGCCACGACGCCACCGATGCTGACCAGAACCAACAGAAGGAGCGGTATCAGCCAGCGCTTCCGCTTGTGTTTGACCACGACCGAGGCACCGGGTGACGCCCCAATCGCTTGTGCTCTGGCCAACGGCGGCGGCGCAACCGGCGCCAATCGCCCCGATGGTGGACCAACCCCGACCGGAGCACCCGACACAGTGCGAGAATCAGGTGACACCGAGGTACTTGGATCGATGGCATCAACCAGTGGAGTCGCTAGATCAGCCACTACCGGCGGATCTGGCAACACCGGCGGATGAGGCAAGGGTGCTTCAGCCAGTGAAGCAGGGGGATCAGGCAACACCAGCGGTTCAGGCAACACCGGCGGATGAGGCAAGGGCGCTGGAACCACTAAAGCAGGCGGATCAGGCAGATCGGACGGAGCAGCCAACCACGGATCCGGAAGTCCGTGTACTTGCACAAACGGCATCGGGGTGTGGGGTTCGTTGTACTGAGTCTGGATGTCGCGCAGTGCCATGCCGAATGCACCGGCGCTCTCAACGCGTTCCTGTGGATCCTTGAGCAGACAGCGTGCGACGAGGGCTGACAGCTCGACCGGGACATCAAGCCCGGCACGAGAAACCAGCGTTGGCGGTGCTTCGGTTGCAATCCGCTGAATTGCAGCAAAGAAGTCGTCGCCGATGCCGTTTCCAAATGGGGGCTCGCCAGCGATGAGTTCAAAGAGTGTCGAGCCGAGCAGATACACGTCGCTGAGTTTCGTGGCCCGGTTCCCGTTCAGAATTTCAGGTGAAGCGTGTGCCAGGGTCGCCGTGATGACGCCGGTCTTGGTTTGAGTCCCATCTCGCATTGCGGCGATGCCAAAGTCAGCGAGTTTGGCCCGTCCGAGCCTGTCAATGAGGATGTTGTCTGGCTTGATATCGCGATGCAACACATGCTCTTCGTGTGCTGCTGCGAGTGCATCGGCCGTTTGGATCGCGAATACAACGGCCTCGCGCCATGGGATCGGGCCTGACTCGTGGAGCCGATCGCCCAGCGACCCGCCGGTAAGAAGCTCAAACGCAAGATAGGAGCGCCGATCTTCGTCAACGCCTCCGTCGAGCACGGCAGCGATATGCGGGTGCCAGGACAGTGACCCGACTACTCGACATTCACGCTGAAACCGTCGCTCAGTATCCTCGTCTGCGCTCGCATTGTGCAGAAGCTTCAACGCGACCTTGCGGCCAACGGACTCCTGTGTTGCGCTGTACACCACAGCGAATCCACCGGCGCCAATCTTTTCGAGATTCGTGTAACCGGGGATGTTCGGGGTATCCATGGATTCCGTCGTGACGTTGGCAGTGCTGGCCGCACCGCACTGCGAATCTAGCAAACGGCAGGAACGTTCCCGCTCCAACGGCTGGTCGCGGTGCATCTATGCTCTTCTCATGGCTCGAAGGTTACGTAATGGCAAAGTGGTGGTAGGGCTTGGTCTTGCTTTGGCGGTGCTCTTGTCAAGTTGTTTCGGCGGCGGCGAAAGTCATGTCGTCACGACGCAACCCACACCTCAACCTCTCTATGAACCAGCAGGGTCCGCAGGTCTTGACTCGTTCTTCCCGCTCTCTGAACAGATCGAGATGGCCGTGGCCGGCGGCACTACCCAAACCCCGGTTGCTGGTGCGCCGTCCGCAACCGGGACGCCGCCGCCCGCTGGCACTCCCGCTGACCCCTCAAACCTGACTCCAGTTGGGGTGAGCCGTCCGAGCGACCAGCAAATCAAGAGCGGCCTCTACGGTGGCACCGTCGAGAACACGTGTAATGCCGAGCAACTGATCCAGTATCTGCTCGACAACCCGAGCAAGGGCCAGGTCTGGGCCGATGTGCAGGGCATCAGTTTCGACCAGCTCCCCACCTACATCAACTCGCTTCGTCCAAGGGTGCTGGCTTCCGACGTGCAGGTCCTAAACCACGGCTACGACAAGAAGGGCCATGCAATTCCGATCGTCAGCACGCTTGCGGCCGGTACGGCGGTCTTCGTCGATCAAAATGGTGATGTGCGGGCGCGTTGTTACTGCGGCAACCCAATCGTGCCTTACGATCCTCCTGCGTATCAGCCGCCGAAGTGTCTCAGCTATTACGCCGTCGTCTATGTGTCACCTTCGGAGCGCACGGTCATCCAGGGTGTGCCTCGATTTGTGCAGGCGACCAACAACGTCAGCAAGTACGAGAGCGTCAATTGGACCGAGATAACTTGGGGTGGCGCAACCGGCTGGGTTCGCACCGACCATGCACAAACGAGATATTGCAAACCCATAGTCAAGGTTGATTGTGTCGCTTTTGCGCAAGTCACGCTTCAACCCAACTCCACAACCTACGTGGGTGAACTCACCAACGCGTTTGTATCTGTCTACGTCGCAAACGCTGACGGATGGACGTTGATCGGCTTCGGCGGCTATAGCGGCTGGGTACCGACCAACACGATGGGTGGTCAGGGGTGCACCTACCAGGTCTCTTGTGTATCAGCGTCCAACGGCTCGTGGAGCGAACCTGGCTACCGCGGTGTGCAATACGTCGCGCCCAATCAACCCCAACGGCTTGAATACACCGGCCACTCCTACATCGACACGACCGGCACCTACCTCGAGGCGTACCTGACATCCCCGGCCCCAACCCGTATCGCGTGGGTGAAAGATACCGATGTCAGCCCGCGCGTCGAGACCGACTGTGCAGTATCGCTCAGGTGTAGCCGGTTCGATGTCGACGCTGCTGTGTACCGAGAGTCAACCGGCAGCGACAGTTTTGGCGTGTTGTGGTTCAGCGAAGTGCAGATCGCTACGCCTCCGACCAACGGTCGCTACGGAATCCAATTCGGCGGCATCACTGGCTGGGTCGATATCAGTGACTTGCAGGGCTATGGGTGCGACGGCACAATCGCCTGTATCTCCATCTTGGCCAAGATCTACAACTCGCTGCCAGACTCCAACGGTGACCGTCCTGGTCCCCAGGGTCCAATCACGGCCGACTTCACCGGACGGATTGCGGTAACCGACGCCAAGACTTTCCGTGAATTCACCTCGCCGCAGGTCAGTGGGGGCCCCGGATGGCTCGACGGATCCGTTGGGTACATGAGCATCGACTACGGCCTCTGTAACCTGGCGCCAGTCTGCGAAAAACCCTATGTTCCGACAACAACAGGCGGATGCGGGTGGCCTCCAACCTGTCCCGGCGGTGACCCAATCCCGACATTCGGCGGCTGTTGTCCAACAGAAGGCATATACGAAACCAGTCCTGACGAGTGTCAGCGATGCCCTGAGTTTGTAACACCTTCACTGACGGAACTTGTTAATGACAGCGACGCGTTCCCGAACGACTGTTGCCCGGGCCAGTATTTCGAGAACAACAGTTCATGTGTGCGCCAATGCATCGCGGTTGGTGAAGGCGCTCTCTACGACAGTGGCGGTCAGATCATTGGACAATATGGCCCAGGAGATCCACTTCTGATCGGCGGTCAGGCAACGGTTCCCGGGGTTGGCATTGCCATCGAGGCAACTGTCGGCGGACTAACCGGCTATATCGATATTTCCAGCGGCCGTCAGCTCTGCACAACAGGATCAACGGCCCCCACTCCGGTTCCTGTGGCCTCACCGACACCAACTCCGGTTCCTGTGGCCTCACCGACACCAACTCCGGTTCCTGTGGCCTCACCGACACCAACTCCGGCTCCTGTGGCCTCACCGACACCAACTCCTACCCGCACGACCGTGGCCCCGACAGGATGTACTGCTCCGCAAGTTGAGTTGACCCTCAATGGATCAACCCGTTGTCAGTCCGAGGCAGTCTGCCTCTCTCAGGGCTTCGACTGGGAGGTCACCGACGGCAAATGTGTCCAGCTACCACCGTGCAAGAGGGGTTTTGGCTACCTCGACAACTCTGGCGCCTGTAGGCCCTTGTGCGAGTCGGGGTACGAGTACAGCTCCGAGTTCGGCATTTGTGTGACAACCGGTTTCGGATGCCCCTACCCCGAACTCGATTTCCTAGGTGACGGCTATAACTTCTGTTTTACCCGCACCGACTGCGTAACCAACGGCTACTACGTACTCCCACCCAACTGCCAATACGAACCATCAAACTAAGTGGTACGCGAAGACGGTTACAACCCAGGATTCGGCGCAGCCGAAGGCGGCTGCTACACACCTAACTTCTGCCCCTACCCCGAATTCGATTTAACTGATGGTTTCAATTACGCTTGCTTGTGTATTGAACGCAGCCAATGCGTAACCGAGGGTTACTACGTACTCCCACCCAACTGCCAAAACCCTTTCTCATAGGGATGAGAACAAGAGCCTGGAGTGCGCCGCTGACCACGCATCAGCGAACCACGTGGTTGGGTCGAATCTGAGGCTCACGCCTAGGGTCGGTTCACGACATCAAGGGGGATTCCAGTGAAGTTTGGACTGCGTTATTGCAACACCGGGCCATATGTGCACGCTGCTGCTGCCACCGAGCTCGTGCAAGCGGGCGAGGCAGCCGGCTTTGACACGGCATGGACAATCGAACACACCGTGGTACCGGCTAACTACAAATCGCCGTATCCGTATAGCCCGTCCGGGAAGATGGCTGGCGGGGTCGATGACCTCGACTTGCCGGATCCCCTGATCTGGATGACGTACATGGCGGCCGTCACCTCAACCATCAAGTTCGGCACCGCGGTCCTGATCCTGCCCCAACACTCGCCGGTCGTAACCGCAAAACAGGTCGCCACACTCGATCATCTTTCGGGCGGACGGGTCCTACTCGGTATCGGCGTTGGGTGGATGCGAGAAGAGTTCGATGCCATCGGGGCATCGTTCGACGACCGAGGCGCCCGCACCGATGAGTACGTGGCTGCCATGCGCGAACTCTGGACTGCCGACAGTCCGACCTTCCACGGCCAGTTCATCAACTTCGACAACACCTACTGCCGACCACAACCAGCTCAGGGGTCGGTCCCGATCATCATCGGCGGCGACAGCAAGATCGCAGCCCGTCGCGCTGGCCGGCTAGGCGACGGCTACTTCCCCGCTAGGGGCGCACCTCAGGAGCTGTTCGACCTCGTTCGTTCAACAGCCGAAGAACACGACCGCGATCCCGACGCCATCGAGTTCACCGCAGCGTTACCCGACGACCTCGATGACATCCCCAAGATGGCAGCCCAAGGCATTTCCCGAATCGTCGTGCCGGTGTCGAATGTGACCGGCCTCAGCACCGCTATCCACAGCCCCGACGACGCGTTGCAGTGGGCCGACACCATCGAGAAGTACGCCGAGATCTGACAACAGGCTCACCGCCGATCGCTTGTGACCTTGCCCACTGGCAGCGAGGAGCAGCGCCCAATCGTTAGCCGACGGTGGGATTGATCGGCGCGTTCGCGATCACGTTCTTTGCCGTGAGCTCGACCAACTCAGCATCGGAGATACCGAGCATGCCTTGCAGGATCTCGGCGTTGTGTTCACCAAAGAGAGGCGAATGCCGTCGGGGCTGGGGCCGAGAGTCAGCGAACGGCCACGACACTCCGGCTTGTCGGTAGCTGTGCATCCGAGGATGATGCGTGGTGTGCCAGTAGCCGCGCTCAACGAGGTGTGGATCATCGAGCAGTGTGCGGGTGTTACGCATTTCGATCGCAGGGACTCCCGCTTTGCGCAGCACATCCTCGGGGTCTGTCGGTGTTATGACCGACGCGAGCCACTGCTCGATGACAGCGTCAATTTCGTCATGACGAGCGCGTCGTTCTTCGACTACCAGACCGGCGAGATCAGATCTACCGATCACCGCACATAACGACGACCAATCGCTGTCGCTTCGCACGCTCAGAACTAACCAGCGCTCGTCGTCTGCAATGCGATAACAACCTTGTGGGGCTATCACCACATCGCGATTCCCACGATGCACCGGCGTCGAGCCGTCAGCGGCGTCGACGAATGCATCACCGATCAACACCGCCGCAGTTTCCCGTTGGGCAAGATCGATGTGTAGGCCCGTACCGGTGGCCATACGACGTTTCAGCGCCAGTGCGACCGCTGACGCAGCGAACGTTCCGGCAACCGGGTCTCCGTAGGAAATACCGGTCTTGAACGGTTCCCCATCGCCGTGTCCTGTGAGCGAAGCAAGACCCGACAACGTCTCGATCACCGGCCCGAATCCGACAAATGCTGCGTCGGCACCCGTCTTCCCGAACGCAGCCATGCTCACCAGAATGATGTCGGACTTATGGTGGCGAAGCGTTTCGTATCCCAGCCCGAGATTGTCGAGCACGTCCGACCGGTAGTTCTCGATGACCACGTCGCAGTGCTCCACCAAACGCAGTAGCAGTTCACGTCCTTCCTGTTGGGCAAGATCCAGCGTGAGGGACCGCTTGTCACGGTTGTACGCGTTGAAATAGAACCCGCTGTTCCACGGGTCAGCCACATCGTCATCCTGAGGAATGAGGGTCCGGATGTTGTCCCATGCTGATGGTGACTCGATCTTTATGACATCGGCGCCCATCTCCGCCAGCCTCAGCGTGGCAAATGGGCCAGCCCACATCATCGTCAGATCAAGAACCCGCAATCCGGCAAGTGGCAGTTGCAGCGATGAGCTGTCCGATGCTGGAGGTACCAGGGCAGCAGAAGTCGTGGTCTCTTGCCCGTCCGAGTTCCACGCAAAACCTGGGAACGGTCGGCCCGGAATGCGCAGCGTCGAGCCGTCGACAGCGACAACCTCATCCCAAAAGCCGCGATCGGCTGGCGTCTCTCCTGCCAGCACATCGGCTGGAGTCATCACGATCCCGAACGGCACCCGCGACTGCAACGAGAGTTCCCGGATCTGGGCCATCGTGAGATCAGAGAAGAACACGTAGAGCTTCGCAGTGAGTTCTTCCTCGTTCTCCGGAAGTAGTCGAAGCACTGGATCGCTGAAACGTGGTTCGGTCAACTCGACATCGTCCATCAGAGCGAACAACGCAGGCACCTGGCGGGCCAGAGCGAACACACCTGCCCAGCCATCGAGGCATGGATAGATGCCCCAGGTTGCCCGGGAGCGGTTACCAAGCCGCAGCTGGGCCGGAGTATCTAGGTACGACGTGATGGGGCCGTAGTACTCCAACATGCCGGCTGCGCACTCCTGCAAGGAAATGTCGACGAGGTCGCCGCGACCGGTACGAGCCCGACCAAGCCATGCCACGGCTGCCGCCGCAAACGCGTTCGCTCCCCCAAGTGCATAGGCATGCTCACCCCCGGTCACCAACGGGGGGCGGTCCGCGTCGCCGGTGAGCGACATGATGCCTCCCGCAGCGAACGACACAGCGTTGGTCGTCGGGAGATCGGCATCCCGTCCCGTGAGCCCGAACGGCGTCACCGAGACAACGATCACTTCGGGCCGAGCGGCGCGCAATGCAGCGAAGTCGAGTCCAAGCAACCCGAGCTCCGACGGTTGTCGATCAGTCACGATCATGTCGACCGCTGCCACCCGATCGACGAGCTCTGATGCCGGTCCGGCAACAACCTCGACTCCGGACAGGTAGGCAATCCGCTGCGACGGGGTAAGGCCGACCGGATGCACAACATCGTTTGGCTCGAAGCGAGTTACACGCGCTCCGTACCCATGAAGGAATCGAGCGGCCATGGCCGCGGCAACACCTCCACCGAGCTGAAGTACCTGGAGATCGTCGAGAACAAATTCGTCAGCCATCCGGCTCGGAGCTTCGCGCATTTGGGCCGCACAATGCGAGCCGGTGGGCCTCACCGCCTCGCTGCGGTCATGGTCGCTGGGATGCGAATACCAGCGTCGAGCACGCGGACCAGAACCCACCCCAGCCGTGGCAGACGGCTACTTCGACGTCCGGCACCTGGGCCGCAGCCTCGCCACGTACCTGTCGAATCGATTCGAGCATGCACAACATGCCGTAGGCGCCCGTATGGGCGTAACTCATGCCACCACCGCTGGTGTTCATCGGCAGCGACCCACCCGGTCTGGTATTACCCTCGGCGATGAACGGGCCAGCTTCGCCGTAGTCGACAAAGCCGAGGCCCTCGAGGCCGAATATTGGATTGTGGGCAAAGGCGTCGTAGACCATGAGGTGGTCGACATCGGCGTGGGTGATCTGCGCTGCCTCGAAGGCCGCCTGACCCGACGTGCGAATGAACTCGGGCCGGAGCGGATCACGCACGCCTGCTGGGCTGGAGATCCCCGCTTCCAGGCCACCACCTGAACCAAGCACGTACACCGGCGGTTTCGCAAAGTCCTGGGCCCGGTCCGCAGAGGTCACGATGATCGCGCCTCCTGCATCGGAGACGAGACAACACATTGCTCGGCGCAGCGGCCAAGCAATCATCGGGGAGCCGAGGACTTCGTCGATCGTCGTGGGTTCACGCAACGTCGCTCGAGGGTTCAGGCTCGCCCACTCGCGCTGGGCTACCGCCACCGCGGCCAAATGTTCTTCGGTCAGCCCGTACTCCCGCATGTAACGAACGACCGGAAGACCAAACAGCGCCGGCGCCGCCGCACCCGCGTAAAACAGGTCGAATTGTTGTCCCGGCGATCCTTTCCCGCCTCCGCCGCTCTGGCCGAGTCGCCGGGTCGACTTGCCCGACTCGCCGTAGGTGACCAGCACCGTCTCGCAGTAGCCGGCGTTGATAGCGGCGATGGCGTTGCGGAGCTGGAACATCCAGGAACATCCACCGACAACGGTGTTGTCTGCCCATTTCGGGTAGATGCCGAGCGCGTGGCTCACGTCGGACACCTCGAGGTAGCCGGTGGTGATGCCATCGATGTCGGCCGGAGTGAGTTCTGCCTCGGCCATGGCGTTAGCTGCAGCGTTGAGGGCCAGCCCCAGGGAGGTTTTGTCGGGGACGGTCCCGATGTCGTCTGACTCGCAGGCTCCGACGATCGCGAAATCTCCTGGTTTCATGACTGTTGTCCTTTGGGTTCGAAACACAGCACCGTGATGTCGTCAAATGGCACGAAGACGGCTTTCAGGGGCATATCAAGCTTGAGCGCCTCGGGTGTTTGATCACATCCGACCACCGAAGAGATCAACCGCGGACCTTCGGCCAACTCGACAATGGCAACTGAGCGGGGCCCTTCGGTTTCCCACTGCGGCAACGGGCGATGGTGGATCACATAGCTGTACAGCGTCGCGTCGCCAGAAGCGTCAACCCACTCGATCTGCTGGCCGACGCAAGCAGGGCACACCGGCGCTGGCGGAAAGAACGCGGTGGAACAGTCGCTGCATTGACACAAGCGGAGTTTCTCGGCGGCGATGCCGTCCCAAAAGGGCTGAGTCTCCGGCGTGGGTACCGGTGTGAGGGGGTGAGCCATGAGGCGACACTACCGATTGGCCCCACCGCGACGACAACCAGCCTCGGAGTATCCCAGCGACGACTGCTAGCTCGCAGCGATGTGACAGGGCGTG
>ERZ651776.1690-NODE-1690-length-25893-cov-4.560195_pt1 | contig 25893 bp, 17 predicted proteins | sample MGYA00514761_ERZ651776 | MGnify/ENA metagenome assembly ERZ651776 | reverse complement strand
CTCCGAATGCGAATCATACGTGTGCAGTGACCAACATCGTGTCTTTCCAGGGCTGAATCTTCCTCCTAGACAGTTGACAAGAATGGTTTTATCTAATTGCTCTCCTGCTCCTAATTGTACCGGCGGTGTCTCGCTATGGATCCCACTATTCCATTTATCTAAAAAGAAGTATTGTTGTTCTGACAATGTTAAGAAACTTTGTGCTGCATCTCCCAAAGATAATGGCATTAAAGGAGCTCCGTTGGCGTCTTGAGATCCATCGGGATTCCGTATAAATTGCATGACATCAACACTCGGTTTCTCTTGTGTTAATGATCGCATGTTTTGATGCGCATTGATGGCTTTACTCGGTAAATTTGTATTCCACATTTGCATGTGAGCTGCATTTAAGGTTGGGTATACATCATCTTCAAAATAAGGCTTATAATTATCGTTATAGGCGCCATTGCTATAGATGTCTGGTCTTAGATTAAATTCTTCTAACCATGTATTATATACATCATCCCAAAGAGATACTACATTCAATGTCTGAGGTGCATACGATGGATCTGTCGAAACAATCCAAGCACTCCCTTCCACGGGTTGTTTACTCCCATCATCAAAAACTAATACGGCAGTCACGGGACCATCTGAGGTATCATCCATCCAATTGTCATTATCTACATCTTTACATAGCGGTTGACCTGAATCAAATTCTCCTTTATTATTAAAAGCGCAGGCGAGTCCAAATCCTCCTAATACTAATAATCTACCATTAGGTTCTGTTAGAATTTCTCCTAAATAATCGATAGGATCACTTCCATCATTACCTGTACCAGTTGCTAAGGGAAACTGAATTGGATAAGAATCCTGTGTTTCGATGGTTCCCGAGGCTTGATTATAGTAACTCGCTTTTGTATGTATATCAAAGGGAATAGGTGTATTTCCCTGACTTGCCTTAATAGCTCTAGGTCCTGCGTCTATTACTAGCTCTTTTAATCGTGTGGGATCTGCTGGATTTATTTTATATGGATTTTGACAGGGTGCTGCTCTATAATCAGGATTCCGTAAAGGAGGAGTACTTACCTCAAAAGGCGCACTTCCATCAAATGAAACTTTATGTGGTTTGTACAAAGCAATTCCTTCGTTTGCGTTTTCATCTATTTCCCAACAATTTGCCTTTTTATTAGCAAGGTGAGTTGTCCAAATAATATCAACTACTTTTTTTCCATCTACCGTAGCGCCTATAACGACTTCTTCTCCTCCTGGTGTTGGATAGGTAATCGCATTTCCTTCTGTAGGGTATTGATAAATTTTAAAGCGTGCTGCTTGTCTTTTTAGTTTTCCTTCTCCATCACGTATATGTGCACTTGTAATGGGCGTATCTTCTGTACCAGGTTGTATTGGGAGTCCTCCCGTAATATCTGACCCTTCTATAGGCGAAGCCGCCATTGTTTCAGGACCTAGATAATAGTCTTTACTGTTTCCTACTCTGGCAAATCCTATTGCTGGATGTATTCTTAAACTTGTTTTCATCGTGTCTTATTTTCTAGGTGGTTGTTAGTTATTTTCAGGCTTTGCTGGTGGTGCTTCTGTCCCTTCTACATAATTCTTTAAGAGTACATGGCTCAAATTGACATTCTTCCCGCCAAGCATTTCTAAATCCGCTGGAACATCTGTCACTGCATTGGTATTATGACAACTAAAACATTCATTTTCTGATACTATTTTTTGTGTAAAGGTTTCTATGGTGGAATTAGACAATTCCAAAGAACCTGTTAGAAAAGATCCATCTACATTAGGATTCCAATTAGGCTTTAATAAATCTGGATTATTAAACCAGATCGCGCCTACTTCAAAATAATTTTGCCATATCGAGTTGTTTTTGGCTAACTGTTCTTTTACACTCGCATTCAGATTCATAATATGCGTCTGATTGGTTGCTTTCCCACCTCCATTTTTAAATTGTCTTGCTACTTGTGTAATAGGTGTGAGCGTTTGTGCATTTTGATTGACAAATTTTAAAAGACCTGCATTATCAGTATTGACATCTCCTGCTGTTGTATTTGCGGCATACAACAACCAATCTTTTGATGATACCGGTGTATCCATTGTTGCATTTTCTGGAAAATCAGGAGCATTACCGTCAAATTCAAAAGTTGCCCATACAAACTCAGCATGTCCATCAGGAACAAAAGCGACGTGAAGCCCTACCAAAGCAACCTCTACATCTGTTTGAATCTTAGGGTTATCCTTATCAATTCTTGGTTGTCCATCCACTAAGGTTAAAAGCTCTATATCTGATTTTTGAGTGTACATTTTTGATGTATCTTCTCCATCTTGTACAATTTTCCAAGAGGTCTTAAGTGTTAAAGAACCTGGAGGAAATCCAGTGTTAGGATCAAATGCCGCCATGGTTGCTCTATCATATAATTTATTGTCTAACACAAATTGTTGAAAGACATCATTAATGATGATACTACTATACACGGCTCTCCCATTTTGATCGATAAGCATTCCTTTAGAAAGGGCTTGTTCTACCACATCTAATACATGATAGGTATCATCCTTGTATTCAGGTGTGATTGCTTTATTGGTAAACATGGTTTCAAAACGAAGTTGCCCATTCACCTCTTCGGTTAACCATAAGAAATATTGCCATGACAGTAAGTGAAAATCACAGTTGTTGGAGTTCGCATTAATAAAACTAGGATCTGGTGTTGGTACATTCCCCGTAAACCAATCTGCGGGCGCATTTTTACAATCACTATTAGGATTTGAAACTTGAATCAATGTAGTTTCATTAGTCGCATTTTCATTTTCAGTGTCATCATAGCCACCTTTTGTAGTTTCTTTGCAAGCTACGAGACTGACTGTCAAAAATAGCAAACAAAAAATGTGTTTGAATAATTTCATGATTTTTGGATTTTTCTGGTATTTGGTTAGTGAGGCTGAGAAACCTCAAATGATTTGTAGCCCAAATGTAAAAGAAATGTTAAAAAAATTTATAGGTATAAATACGGGATTGTTGAGACTAAATTGCTTGTTTTCTGGTGAAAACAGGCTATGAAGACCTTATCTATTCCTAATATTACAGTATAAAAAGTAGTATGTGCTCGTCTAAAATTAAGATAACTTTTACATCCCGATAGCTACTAAGTACCTTTTCGCTTTAAGCGAAAAAACATAAAAAGTTCCGCTACTACTCCATCTCAATTGAAACTTGTATCCTCTAAATACTAGAAAATAAGTATCTACCATGTATGTTAACTTATGTAAAGTTACGATGGAAAATCCAAGAATCTACTAGAGACCCATTGTTCATCTATGCTGATTTGCGACCAATTTCCAGCTGTCTCATACACAAATACCTCTTGATTTTTCATAACAGCTCCTACGATGTGAAATCGTGTAGAAGGACCGCTACGCACATTGAGTGCATCGGCGTTTACAGTGGCGCGTTTGACATCTTTGACATAATTACTGTACACCCATTCTTGGTTATCTTTTGAGATTCTGTACCAGTTATTTTTCTCTTCGTAAATCCGTACGACAGACCCTAGAGTGGTTTCCCCTATTCGATCGAAGGAAGAGTTGGCGCCTTTTCGGATGTTTAAAACATCGGCAGTCACGCTACCATAGCCTTTTATTGAAGAAGGCATGGTTCCTGTGACGGGTTGTCCAATAGCTGCAGCAACGAGCGGAAGAAAATGTTGCTCACAGGTAGCAAGGGTGTTTCCGCCAAAAAAGTTAGTCCCTGGGCAACTTTTTGTAATTCCGGTTCCGTTAGTACGGGCACCTGTACTCAAATCAAACCAGTGATGATAGACAATTCTATCGGTAGATACTGGGATGCCAAAACGCTCACAAAGTGCTGCGGTAGCGCGTATAATACTATCTCGTTGTAATGACGTCATCTCATCTTGCCCGATATCAAAATAGCCAATATTTTCTATACAGATCGCATTGCTATTATTTCCAAAAATACAGGCTGGCGAACGCTCTAGACTTCTTCCTGTCATGATTTTTCCATCAGGAAAAATAGAGAAATGCTGTCCAATATCACTCCATCCATTATTATTGACATGGTGATTTTTCATGCCATTTTGCATCCTAAAATGATTGTCTCCCTTAAAGTGAATATAACTTGGTGAGAAGGTGTGATGCTGTTGAATAAATAAAACGGTTCTCGCAACGTGTTGCTGCTTAATCCACGTTTCAAATTCTGAAATAGTTAATGAAGTAAACCCAAATTTTGTTTCCATGTTGATTGTATTTTGAATGGTATTACATCCTAAAGATAGTATAAAATGCTTATGGTCAACGGATGCACCTTTTTTCTTACAGAGGTTTCAGTGGATTGTTATTTTTTGGGGATGGGGTTTTGGGGGAGTGTTTTATGCTTTCGCGAAAGGGGATAATGAACTATTTCATACTTATTTAATATCAGTTTTTTGTATATTTATAATATGTCAATTTGGGAAATCATAGGAATAATCTCTTCTTTGTTTGGTATATTTTCATTTTTTAAAAATGATTTACCAATCCCTACCCTTTTTAAAAAAATCTAATTCCATTTTCGGTACCATGCTTAATTAACTTAAAATCAAGTTATTAAACTATTTTTTATTTTCATTATTGGTGACAATTTTTAGCTGTTACCATGTCGAACGACTCTTCATTAGCAAAAATGTATAGCTAAACTATCCCAACCACCCATCTCTATCTAAACTACGATACTGTATCGCTTCGCTGATATGCGTTCCTGTGACTACTCCACTATCTGCTAAATCTGCAATCGTACGCGATACTTTTAAGATTCGATCATAGGCACGAGCGGAAAGGTTTAAACGTTCCATAGCGGTTTTAAGGAGTTGTTTGGAGGCGTCATCTAGAGCGCAATACTGTCGGATTTGCTTGACATTCATTTGAGCGTTGTAGTTGGTGACCTCGCTTTCGCGAAAGCGGACTACTTGCAACTCTCTTAGGCAAAAGATAATGTTATAGTACCATACAGGGATATACTTACTCTAAGGATTTCACCTCAAAACACTGTTTTACAAATATTTAAAAACATAAAATATTTACTAACTTAGGCACTTAAATAAAAGAAATGTAGCCATCATAATAACTATATACAATTGTTATCTATTAGTTGTTGGACATTACGATCTTATTTATTAATTCATTTTTTTACTTTATGGAACCGTTATTTAAGTTTTGTAGAAAAGAGCATAACCTTGCTTTAGGTGCTACCACCATTAGGATCGCAAATATGAGCTATTACAGAAATTTTGAAGAAAAAGATATTGGAGATTCTCAGGAGGGGATTAAAATGAGTAAAGAATTTATTTGGAATCAAATTCATCCCACAAATATAACAAGATTCGGTAATAGTAATTTAATTTTTTGTGCTTCAAATAGTATGATAGGCTCATTGGCAGAGTATGATAGTTGCTATAAAATAACTGATTACATTAAATTTGGACGTATTCTGGCAAATGAACTTATCGATACAATATATCTTGATGAAATAAGACACCTAGACACATTTTTACCAATCTCAACTTTGTCAGAGATATCTAAAGTAGGAGTCGAAATTGAACGACGTTCTGTTAGGTACCTTAAAAAAGATGAAATAAAAAACGAGAATTATAATATGTTAGCAATCCCTTTTTGGAAAGACATAAGCTATAAACATCAAGACGAATATCGTTATTTGTTCAAATTATTTTATAATGATTTCCCAGTAGGGCTTTCTGCTGTAGACACTCCATTTATTGATTTGGACCTTAAAAAATATAGAAATGTATTACCTATTGAACTTATAGAATTGTAATATGGAGATGTATTCATTAAAATATTATATTAGAAACAACTCTTTGAAATATAAAAATCCAATTTCAAAGATTGATTTTTTTTCTCAATTAGATGAGGATTATCCCAAGCCACTTGAATGGAGAGAAAGTATGATTGAAGTTTACACACCAAATGTTTTAATTGCTGATTTAGAAATAAATGATGCAGAAAAAGCGTTAGATGAGATTGAGATTTGGTCAAAAAAACATAGTGAAATAATTAGGAGTACTTTTCCAGTAAGAAAGTTCACAAATTTTAGAAAGTATCCAATAGGATTCATGCAAGAAATCAACATAGATTCGTATGTCGTTCCAATTCAATTTCTAAATAGGTATAATCTGGACGAGAATTACTTAATAATGAATTCTAATGGAAAAAATTATTGGAATTTAATTTATCTTTCATCTCTATTTTTCGAAAAAAAGGAAAGCTGTAAATTTTCTCATCGTACTATATCATTCTTTCACCATCCCAAAGAAGGTATACTAGACATTAATATTGACACATTAAAAATTCAAACTATACCTAATAACATTAGAGATTCTAAAAAAACAGTATAAAGCAAAAAATCTGAACAATGATATCATTATTCAGATCTAAGTAATAATTTTAATTCTTTAATAATCTGTATCGGTTATTTAGGACGAGACGCTTATTATTTGTTTTCATCTAACTGACTTAAAATACATTACATACTACAATCAATTTGTAATAGGTGCCAATCGAATGTCAAGATCTAAACTTCGATACTATTTTGTTCCTAACGTCACTAAATCGTTCCTTGCACTAATTCTAGTTAACCCAACCATCCATCTCTATCCAAACTTCGATACTGTATCGCTTCGCTGATATGAGTGCCTGTAACAGTTTCACTAGCTGCTAAATCTGCAATGGTACGTGATACTTTTAAAATACGATCGTATGCACGAGCGGAGAGATTCAATCGTTCCATGGCGGTTTTTAAGAGTTGTTTGGATGCGTCATCTAAGGCGCAATACTGTCGGATTTGCTTGACATTCATTTGAGCGTTATAGTTGGTTGCCTCGCTTTCGCGAAAGCGGACTACTTGTAATTCCCTTGCAGCCGTTACCCGTTTCCGAATCTCGACACTCGACTCGGCTTTTTGTTCGCTGCTTAACTTTTCAAAAGGCACTGGCGTGACTTCAATATGAATATCAATACGATCCAATAACGGACCACTTACCTTTCCTAAATACCGTTGCATCTCGGCTGGACTGCTCGTCACTGGTGAATCGGGATCATTAAAATAACCACTTGGGCTCGGATTCATGCTCGCTACCAACATAAAACTACTCGGATACGTCACCGTAAATCGTGCACGAGAAATCGTGACTTCTCGGTCTTCCAACGGTTGTCGCATGACTTCGAGGACTTCTCGTTTAAACTCAGGCAATTCATCAAGAAACAACACCCCATTGTGAGAAAGCGAAATTTCCCCCGGCTGTGGGTAACTCCCACCACCGACTAAAGCGACGTTAGAGATTGTATGATGTGGCGACCGGAAAGGCCGTTCGTTCATCAAGCCTTGGTTATTTTTTACTCTGCCTGCAACACTATGAATCTTGGTGGTTTCAAGTGCTTCTCTCAAACTCATTGGCGGAAGGATGCTTGGCAACCGTTTAGAAATCATGGTCTTTCCAGATCCTGGAGGACCGATCAAAATAATATTATGACCGCCTGCTGCCGCAATCTCCATACAGCGTTTTATAGACTCTTGCCCTTTGACGTCAGCAAAATCAAATTCGGGATGGTCCAAACTTTTATAGAACTCGGCTCTGGTATCGATGACGGTTTGTTCTAACGGCACCTCTTTATCAAAAAAAGCAATGACTTCGCTTATATTTTCGACACCGTATACGCAAAGTCCGTCGACAATAGCGGCTTCTTTGGCATTCTGTTTGGGCAAAATAAATCCTTTAAAGCCTTCTTCTCGTGCAGTAATAGCGATTGGCAACGCGCCTTTGATGGGTTGTAATCCTCCATCTAAGGAGAGTTCGCCCATAATGATATAGTCAGCAATGGTCTCGCCTTTTATTTGTCCTGTGGCGACTAGAATTCCTGTGGCGAGTGTAAGGTCATAGGCAGAGCCTTCCTTGCGCATATCGGCAGGAGACATATTGATGATGATCTTTTTTCCGGGAATTTTATAACTATTATTCTGAAGCGCAGCGGCAATCCTATAGTTACTTTCTTTAATGGCATTATCGGGTAATCCTACCAAGTGGTATCCGATTCCTTTATCTACATTGACTTCAACGGTAATAGTCGTGGCATCTACACCAAAGACTGCGCTACCAAAAACTTTGGTTAACATATACATCTTGTTAGTGTAAGATAGAAATATGCGCAGCTCTATACCTCACTGATTATGAAAGTATAAATATATAACTTCTTTTTAAGGTTTTACACATCTAATTTTTAGGAAATTATAAGACAAGAAAATATGAAATCCAATATCCCAAATTTAATACGTCTCACCAACTTTTCGCCTTGAGCTTTAGTAAAAAAACCTGTAAAGCAAGCCTCACAGGTTTTAATACATTATATGTGTACTTAGAAAACTATTTTACCATAATCTTTCCAACTTCGGTGTGTGATCCGATCACTACTTTATAAAAATAAAGACCTGATGTTCTCAATTCATAATCAATGAGTACGGTACCTGCATCAAATTCTTTGCCTTTATGCTCTTTAATCAAGCGACCATAACTATCATAAATAACAACAGCCACATTCTCTGATTCTGATAATGGAATCGCAATCACTCCTTTTCCATCAGATGGATTCGGGTAGGTAGTAATGGCACTTTTTAAACTTAAATATATTTGATTTTTATCCTTTGAAGCGGTCTCATTTGGAATGCTACTTCGTGTAGGACAATCAAAAGGACAGGTGTCATTCCAGTTCCCATTGCGTACAGCTCCTCCAGATGTAAAATTGAACCAGCCTTCACGGTCTCTAGTTAAATCGGCAGACTGACTTCCATTATTTTGATTATTGAATACAATCCCTATTTCAGAACTACTCACACCTGCTGGTAGTGTGATGTCATAAAAAAACCAATTTCCAGTATCTGGAAGTGCCGTCATTTGCTGACCAGGCCAAGCGGGCGTTCCCGCCAAAACACCGTTTTGGGTAGTATTAAACGTATATCCATAGATAGCATTCCAATCATTTGGTTTGTGTGCGTAAATACGGTAGGTATTTGATGAAACGCCTGGACAATCCGAAGGACAATCATCAGTCCAAGTCCCAGTTCGCATCGCACCTCCAGAAGTAAACTCAAACCAACCCTCTCTATTTCTAACAAGATCTACCGATTGACTTCCATTATTTCCATTGTTAAAGACAATTCCAATAGAGTTAGGGCTTACACCCGAAGGGATATTGATTTCATATTCATACCATAAAGTACTATTAGATACAGGAGTCATTGTTTGTCCTGGCCAACCACTGGTTCCTGAAAGAACACTATTAGTTGCGGTGTTGTAGACATAGATATCCAATGTATTCCAGTCTAAAGGCTTCTTAGCTCTAACTGTAAATGAAGAAGGCGGTGTCACTGTCGTACCATCAAAGGCTTCCCCTATTAATACAAGTCCGAACGGACTATTAAAATCGGCAGTGTTGTTACTCACGATGGCAGTATTCCCTGAGAAATAATCTGTCAGTTCCGTTCCGTCAGGCCATAGATTAAATACATTGAGTGCATTTTGAAAATCACCATCATTTCCTGTGTACACTAAACTTTTGTCGGACAATACTCCATTATCAAACTCTCTTTTAAATGTATAGGGTGTGTCCTGAAGCTTGGTATGCACACCCGCTCCTACAGATACGTGCTCTCTTCTAAAACGTCCTAATTTTTGATGATGTAACAATGTGAGTGAAGCTAATGAATTTGAGTTATTTAAATCTCCAAAATTCATAAAAGAACGTAAAGTAGCATCTCCACTCGCACCACCTCCAGGTGTTAAAGTTCGTGCCGTCTCATCTCCATAATAAATTTGTGCTGTTGATGGAGATAATAAAAGTTTTGTACCTGCCTCAAACGTTCGAGTTCTATTAATGTCAAATACTTCGGCAGTATCATGATTGGCTAGGAAATTCATCACAGAGGCACCTCCTAGCTGATTCTGTAATAAATTACTATAACTAGAAAATATACTTTCTAATCCTTGATTGGCGACAAACCGAAAATCAAAATTGATAAGATTTTCATAGCCATTATTATAATAATCGACGTTAAATCCATCTCCATTAAAAACGCGCTGCATTCCTAAGGCAAAGTAATTAAATACTTCGCCTGTCATCCAAAAAGGTTGATCGTCTACCTTTTTTTGAGGATTGGCACCTTTCCAATCTTGTAACGCAATAAGACCTTCTGATTTAAGTTCTGTCCATACAGATTCTTCAACATGTTTTACCGTATCTACTCTAAAACCATCTACACCATAATCTCTTACATAATCAGTAAGCCATTTGATAATATAAAAACGCGGTGCTCTTGGATACCCAGTTCGATTAAAGAAAGCATCTAACTCTGCGAGTTCTTGTGCTTTTCTTCCTTCATTCTCCCATTTATCTAATAACCATTGAGGAAGATTTACAGGGGCATTGCTTTCTGTTAATATATCTGGTAGATTATCAACGAGTTCACAAGGTATGGTTCCTTGAGGGCCATTAAAGTTACAGGTTGGATCTCTACGTACCCAATCACTCGGCCACGAATCGTCATCTGGATTATCAGGTCCTACATGATTCAATACGACATCCATGACAATACGGATTCCGTGGTCGTGTGCTGTATCTACTAGTGTTTGAAAAGTGGCTTCAGTGCCTAGATTACGATCTATCGCCGTCCAATCTTTTGTCCAATAGCCATGGAAGGCATAGTTTTTTCCAGAATCCACGTTTATAGATCCGTGAATGTTTTCGTAAGGTGGGGTTAGCCAAATTGCGCTCACGCCTAGATCATCAAAATAGCCTTCATTAATTTTATTGATTAGACCTTGTAGATCGCCTCCTAAATAACTTCGTAAAGGACCTCCATCTTGTTGTCGTCCATACGAAAAATCGTTGGAGGTATCGCCGTTTTCAAAACGGTCTGTCAGTACGAAATAAACAGTTGCATTTTCCCATACAAAAGGAATGTCCCTGCTTTGTCCTAGACTGGATACATAACTTAATACTACAAATAGAAATGATAAAAGTTTTGTTGTTTTCATAATTCTCGGGGGATTATTTATTAAATTAATTACACTTGATAATTTTCTATCAAATACAAATTCTTGTAAAGAACTAATATTCTGACAGATAAATCTATTTAAAAATAGGCTAAAGTTCTATTTTATGCTATTGATACCTGAATTAATTTACAATCTATAATCATTTTTAACATATTGAAAATCAATGTCTTTATTTATATTTTTCAACGAAAACGTTATCGTAAATAATATCATATTCGCAATAAATTGATACGTCTATCTTTTAAAGATTTCAAAATAAATAAGAATAAGGATATTTATCTTACATAGTTTAAGGATAAAGATCAATGCTGCATACAATTCTTAAGGAATAGAACTCATCCAAATCACTCCTGAAATCTCTTAAAATAGGGTTGTTTTTTATCGATTTTTAGTTAAAATGGATGTTTTCAATAAATCGTCAAAATGCTCAAAATATCGATAAAGTGATTTTAAGTCTTAATATTTTGTTAATTTTAAATAAATACCCCCGATTTTATCCTTCAAAAAAAGAGAAAAAATCAAAAAAGGGGGGATTTACCCCTTTTCTAAGATAGAAGTATACTATACTTTTAAGATGTAAAACAAATAAAGGGTTTGTTTAGATTCATCAAATGGGGGAAGTGTCGTTTTTATCTTGAGTGTTTAAAGACAATTGAAACGCACTAAACCATTTAATTTAGGGGTGAGAGGCATCCCGCAGTCTTGCGGGATGTTTTTCAAAATAGAGAGAGAATCTAAAACATCAACATAATTTGTGTATACATACACAAATCAAATTTAGGGGGTGAAAGGCATCTCGCAGACTTGCGGGGTGTTTTTCCATTTTAGGGCATATCCAAAAAAAGCGCACTTTGAAAGTGCGCTTTTTTTTATACCAAATAGATAACTATTATCGTAAAATACTAAATGAAATTCTAGAGTTATGAAAGACCGTATGTGTCTCTTTTGTAAAATCAGATTTCTTAGCTTTAAAAATATTATCTACATACGTTTGTGGATTTAAATCAATAAGCGGAAACCAGGTACTTTGCACTTGAACCTGTATTTTATGTCCTTTTTTAAAAGTATGCAACACATCTTGCAGCTTAATAAATACTTCCTCTTTCTTATTGGGTACAAAAGCTTCTGGACGTGACATACTTCTTCTAAAACGACCTCTCATCACTTCGCTACGTACCATCTGGTGGTATCCTGCCATTTGCATTCCTTCTTCAGTCTCTTCTGTATTAGGAACATCGTCTGGATAGACATCTATAATTTTTACAATCCAATCTGCTGAGCTTCCTGTAGTCGCTACTTCTAGTTTTGCCATAATCTCACCCACAAGCGTCACATCATCGTCAAGTACAGGAGTTTCATACACCAACACATCATCTCTTTTGGCAGCAAAACGCTGATCATCACTCATGTATTTACGAGGTGTAAATACCATTTTCTTTCCTTCTGCATACGGCACTGGATTGGCTGGATCACTTACAAATGTTTCTGATCCATTTCTTTTAGATGGACTTCCCGATAGATTATTATTAGCATCCAAATAAAATGTGGCAGGCATTGCTGCTTTAGGAGGCCATACATCAAATGATTTCCATTCCTTGGTTCCTGTATCAAAAATGTGTGCTTCTGGTAAGCCAAGTTCCTTATCTCCCATTCCCTTTAAGAAGTGGTCAAAGAATTTAGTTTCCAATTCTTTCTGGAAATAATCAGAGATATCATCTCCAAAATAAACATTTCCTACCGCTTGCCGCTTTCTATTGCGTGCCCAATCCCCATGACTCCACGGTCCAAAAACGACGGTATTGTAATTATTACTACGCTTTTCTATATTCTTATAGGTTTCCCACGGTCCGTATAAATCTTCGGCATCAAAGAGTCCTCCTACTGTCATAACAGCTGGCTTAATGTCTTGTAAATGTTGGATAAGCCCTCTAGACTTCCAAAATTCATCATAATTAGGATGTTCTTTTAGTTGCGTCCAGAATTCATTAGTTTCATCATAATACACATCTAGATTTGATAAGGGTCCTGTCTTTAAAAAGAAATCAAACTGATCGTCACTATCTAGTTTTGGAAACTCATACCAAGCCTCTGTAGTAGGACCCTCTTTTTGATATCCAAATAAAGCGGTGGCTCTCCAATAACTTAATAAATACGCTCCATTGTGATGAAAATCATCAAAAAAGAAATCGCCTATACACGCTTGTGGTGAGCTTGCTTTTAAAGCTGGATGCTCACTCAAAAGAGAGTAGGTAGCATAAAATCCTGGATACGATATTCCCCATGTTCCTACATTGCCGTTATTGTTGGCTACATTTTTAACCAACCAATCGATGGTGTCATACGTATCACTCGCTTCGTCAACTTCTCCTTCTTTTTTGTTTGGAATGTAAGCGCGCATATTGTCATATTTCCCTTCACTCATCCATCGGCCGCGTACATCTTGGTAAACAATAATGTACCCGTCTTCCATCATATACGTATTTGGTCCAATCTTAGAACGGAACTGATCTTCTCCATACGGACGGCAACTATAGGGTGTACGTTGCATCACAATAGGATAGGTCTTTGACGTATCTTTTGGTGAATAAATCGTCGTGTGCAATTTGATACCGTCACGCATCTCAATAGTCACTTCTTGTTTGTTATAATTTGCTTTTACATCGTAGGTTTCTTGTGTGTACGCTTTCGCGAAAGCAAAAACAAACAGTACTACAAATAGGTTCTTCATCATAAATTAATTATTATTAAATCGTGTTATTCCTTCTTTAAGCCAAGCCAAATATTCATTGATGTCTGGAGTGTATGAAACAGGCGTATTCAATTCTTTTTCATCGTGATCGAGTAAAACATAATACGGAGCGGCTAAAATCCCATACCGTTCTATTTGAAAATTATTCCATTTATTTCCTACCGTTTTTATACGTCTGCCAGATGCACTCACGCCTTGTTCGCTTTCTGGAAGTTCTTCTCTAGAATCGCCGTAGAGCGAAATCAAAACCACATCATTCCGCAATATATTCAATACTTTGGGATCTGACCAAACGCGTTCTTCCATACGTCTACAATTGATACACGCATAGCCCGTAAAATCAAGAAGAATGGCTTTATTTTCTTTTTTTGCGTACGCCACCCCCGCATCATAATCTGTAAATGACAATAAATCATGAGGTCCTAACTCGGCATGATCGGGAATTTCTTTATCTGAAGATACGATCGCTGATTTTCCTCCTACACCATACGGAGACTCGCTATTTTTCATAGGTGGCGGAAAACCACTAATTAATTTAAGCGGTGCTCCCCATAATCCTGGAATCATATAAATCACAAGACTTAACGTGGTTAATCCTAATAAAAGTCGACCAACAGAGATGTGATTTAAATCACTATCGTGTGGTAATTTGAGTTTTCCAAATAAGTATATCGTGAGTCCAACCAAAATAGCAATAATGATCGCCAAGAAGATTTCGCGTTCCAAAATATTAGTTTGTGCTACAAGATCTGCATTGGAAAGGAATTTGAAGGCAAGTCCGAGTTCTAAAAATCCTAATACTACTTTGACCGTATTCAGCCAGCCACCAGATTTTGGCAACGAATTTAACCATCCCGGAAACAACGCAAACAAAGCAAACGGCAATGCAATCGCCGATGAAAAACCGAGCATACTAATAATAGGAGCAATTCCTCCTTTGGTCGCAGATTCTACAAGCGCTGTTCCTACAATAGGACCGGTACAAGAAAAAGAAACAATGGCGAGTGCTAAAGCCATAAAGAAAATTCCAACCAAACCGCCGCGATCTGCTTGACTATCTACTTTGTTTGCCCATGATTGTGGTAGCATAATCTCAAATGCTCCTAAAAAGGAAATAGCAAATACCACTAATAAAACAAAAAAGGCAATGTTAAAAGGAACACTTGTAGAAACCTCAACAATAGCAGTCTCTCCAAAAATAGCGGTTACTGCAAGTCCAAGAACGACATAAATTAAAATAATACACAGTCCATAAATGATGGCATTTTTGATGCCTTGTGCACGTGATTTACTTTGTTTTGTAAAAAAGCTTACCGTCATAGGAATCATAGGAAACACGCATGGGGTAAGTAAAGCGGCAAGGCCACCTAAAAAGGAAAGAAAAAACAAAAGCCATAAGCCTTCATCTTTCTCTTGATGTTGTAAGTTTTGATCGAGCTTCTTTTCTTTTTTAGCATTGTTGGTATCAATACCGTAGTTTTCAAAATCAGTATAGTTGTCAAAGACTAAGACTTTAGTATTTACGAGATCATGTACAATATTAAACTCCTGATTAATACATACCTCTTTACAGGTTTGATGTTTTACTATAGACTTTATAAAGGGAGTATTAGGATCTTTAAGAATAACTTTTTGAGATATACGCCCTGTATCTTTCCAGAATACTTCATCTACTTCAAAAATATCACTATACTCTCGGTGTGTAGGACTTTCGATTGCTTTTCCATCTAATGTATAAGTAGCGTCGTTTTCTGGTAAAAACTCAAATCGCAATGGATTAGGACCATTCGCTGGTGTAAACTGGCTGTACACATGCCAATCTTTTTCAATAACTACATCATAATGCAGTATATATTCAGTATCAGATATCTTTTCAACTTCACCAGACCATTTTACAGGATCAAATTTTGGACCACCACTCCCAAAACCTTGTTCACCTCCAAAAACTTGGGCAAAAGCAAGCGTTGTGGTTAGCATAAATATGGCAAGGAGTGTAAGCGTTTTACGCATCATATTGAATATGTTATTTTTAATAGTTCCTGAGTGTTTTCTTGTACGCTATATCTTCTATCTGCTCGATGTCCCAGAATCCAAATAATTCCTTTTTGATCGCAGAGCAACCACGTATTTTCTTTGGCAACCAAAGATAGCTTTTCATCTTTAAAAAATTTACTCAGCTTCTTTTTACCTTTCATCCCTGTCGGATAAAAATAATCTCCCTCTTCCCATCGTCTTATGGTTAACGGAAAATGCAATGCTTGCGTATCTACCATAATCTCGTGTGATGTAGTAGGAGTCGGCGTTTTGATTGTTTGGAGCGTTAATTTTCCATACGTATCTTGAAAAACGCCAGCTGCTTCTGTAATCTCAAAAGAAGTCGTTTTCTTTTCCTGTTCTTTACGAAACGGATACAATTGTAGGGTCGTTCTATCTTTTAACAAACGATGTGTCTCTGAAAATAGTTGTTTCCCCGACTGTGCATTGAGTAATTGATAGACATCGTCCCAGGCTGTAAACCCATAGTCTTTATACAAAACATACAAAACGGCTTTCGGATTTGGATGCTGTTTCAGTTTTGAAATATCCAAACAGATCGCACGAGATTCTGTAACACTATTTAAAGGATACAAGTAGCGCTGCTTTAGTTCTTTCGCATAAGTGTCTAATAAATCAGCCGATTGTTGTAGATAGTCCATCGTATCATTAATACGCGCTAACGCATCGGGACGAATCTCTTCTAATGCAGGAACTACGTGATGACGTATCGCATTCCGCACATACGCATCAGACGCATTGCTACTATCTTCTCTCCAAGAGATGTTGTTTTGGATAGCATATTGATGAATTTGCTTTCGCGAAAAAGGCAACAGTAACCGTAATACATTTCCTGAAATCGCAGGAATTCCCGACAGTCCTTCGATACCCGAACCACGCGTGGCATTGATTAAAAACGTCTCCACGGAATCATTAGCGTGATGTGCCGTCAGTATATACTCGTATTCTTCAGCAGTGACGAGCTCTTGAAACCAAGCATATCTCAGATCGCGAGCTGCCATTTGTGTGGAGATGGTATGTTTTTTCGCGTAAGCGGACGTATGAAAAGACGTGGAATAAAAAGGAAGTTGAAACTGAGCCGCGAGTTCTTTTACAAACTGTGCATCTGCATCACTCTCTTCGCCTCGTAAGTTAAAATTACAATGGGCAATCCCAATATCCAGTCCAGATGCAACACACAAATGTACTAACACCGTGCTGTCCAATCCCCCACTCACGGTAGCTAATAACTTCGTAGTCTTTGATAGAAAAGGAACGTGTTGTTGTAGGTGTGACTGAAATGCATTGAGAAGCATACTTCAATTTCTTAAACTCTTCCTTTTAGGGCATTAAACACCCAAGCGATGGCAAAAAAGCCTATACCCACGGCGGCAAAACCCCAGCCAGCGACATCATCATACCTAAATGCGCCGAGCGCTATCAGAGATAATCCAACAATTATCATAACAAAAGTAGCCCAAGCGAGCACTGTATTTTTATTCATTCCCATAGTTTCATATTACGTTGCTAAGCAATTATCAAAACAAATTGCAAAACAAAGAATCTAAATACAAATATCGGCTAAATTTGATAAATGGAACGAAGAGAAACTATACGATTTTCGTAAATTCGGACATTATTAGATGGCATTGTTGTTTTTACGAAAACAACCTTGTATTTTTTGAAACAGCATCTCAACACATTTAAGATATAAAAAAGCATATTTATACACTATGGATTTAAAATTCAATAAAAACGAAGATCATAATAAACTCTTACTTTCTGATTTAAAAAGAAGACTCGCCAAAGTAAAATTAGGCGGTGGTGAAAAACGTATTGAAAAACATCATGCCAAAGGAAAACTCACCGCACGAGAGCGCATCGATTATCTTGTGGATGATCCAAAAAAATGTATAGAAATCGCTGCTTTTGCTGGAGAAGGCATGTACAAAGAGCATGGCGGCTGCCCAAGTGGTGGCGTGGTGATTAAAATTGGATATGTCTCTGGCAAACAATGTATCGTTGTAGCCAACGATGCTACCGTAAAAGCCGGGGCTTGGTTTCCGATAACGGGAAAGAAAAACTTACGCGCACAAGAAATTGCGATGGAAAACAAACTGCCTATCATTTATCTAGTAGATAGTGCGGGCGTATATCTTCCTATGCAAGATGAGATTTTTCCAGATAAAGAACACTTTGGACGTATTTTTAGAAATAATGCAGTGATGAGCAGTATGGGAATTACCCAAATCTCTGCTGTGATGGGAAGTTGTGTCGCAGGTGGTGCCTACTTACCTATTATGAGCGATGAAGCGCTGATTGTTGATAAAACAGGAAGTATTTTTCTAGCGGGAAGTTATCTTGTCAAAGCAGCGATAGGTGAGACGATAGATAACGAAACTTTAGGAGGCGCTACAACACATTGTGAAATAAGCGGTGTTACCGATTATAAAGCCAAAGATGATAAAGATGCTCTAGATACCATTAAGAAATTAATGGATAAAATCGGTGATTACACCAAAGCAGGATTTAATCGCAAGGAAGCGGCATTGCCTAAAGAAAATCCAGAAGAAATGTTCGGAATTCTTCCTGCGTCCAGAGCTGACCAGTATGATATGCGCGAAATCATAAAGCGAATTGTAGATGATTCTGAATTTGATGAATACAAAGAAGGCTACGGACAAAGTATTCTTACAGGCTATGCACGTATAGATGGTTGGGCTGTTGGTATTGTTGCTAACCAGCGAAAGCTGGTAAAGACGAAAAAAGGTGAAATGCAGTTTGGTGGTGTGATCTATTCTGATAGTGCCGATAAGGCGACGCGTTTTATTGCCAATTGTAATCAGAAGAAAATTCCGTTGGTGTTTTTACAAGATGTGACTGGGTTTATGGTGGGAAGTAAAAGTGAACATGGCGGGATTATAAAAGATGGTGCCAAAATGGTAAACGCTGTATCCAATAGTGTCGTTCCTAAATTTACAATTGTGATCGGAAACTCCTACGGAGCTGGTAATTATGCAATGTGCGGGAAGGCGTATGATCCGCGATTTATTGTAGCATGGCCAAGTGCAAATCTAGCGGTAATGAGTGGAAATTCTGCTGCTAAAGTATTACTACAAATAGAAACGGCTTCGCTTAAAAAGCAAGGAAAAGAGATTACGCCAGAAGTAGAAACAGAACTGTACGATCGTATTAAAGCACGTTATGATGAGCAAATCTCCCCATATTATGCAGCATCTCGTATTTGGACAGATGCAGTGATAGATCCTAGAGATACCCGGAAATGGATTTCGATGGGCATAGAAGCTGCCGATCATGCACCCATTGAAAAAGCGTTTAATCTAGGCGTGATTCAGGTTTGATAAACTATATTTTTAATAAAACAACTACTATTTCTGTGTTCGCTTTCGCGAAAGCGAATACCACTATACTAAAACAAGTATTCGTGAGTTTTAATTTAGAAAAGGTTTATATACATTAGCAGTCTATGGTTAAAAGGGGAATCGTTACGCATATTCTATTTATTTTTTCGACAGTTTTTTGTTTTGCACAAACAGATATTCCAAGTGATTATTTTATAAATCCGTTAGATATTCCGCTAGTGATGGCGGGAACTTTTGGGGAGTTGCGGAGCAATCATTTTCATAGCGGATTGGATATCAAAACTCAACGTAAAGAAGGGTTAAAAGTATATGCTTCGGCAGATGGTTTTATAAGTCGTATTAAAATATCTCATTACGGATACGGGAAAGCGATCTATATACAACACCCCAATGGATATACGACCGTATATGCACATCTTAAAAAGTTTAGCCCAGAAATAGAAGCCTACGTTAAGGACAAGCAATATAAAAAAGAGAACTACGAGATTGAAGTCTACCCTACTTCTGGAACCATCCCTGTAACCCAAGGAGAACTTATCGCCTACAGCGGAAATACGGGTGGTAGTGGCGGTCCCCATCTTCATTATGAAATAAGGGATGTCAATGCTAGGCCTATGAACCCTTTCCTTTTTGGTATAGATGTTACCGATACAAAACCTCCAAAAATTACCAAAGCTTTTGTCTATCCACTGGATGAGAACTCATACATCAATCGTTCTCAAGAGCCTGTAGAGCTCAGAATTAGTATGCAAAAAGACAGTAGCTTTATTGCAGAAAAAATTAAAGCACAGGGAAATATAGGTTTTGGCATCAGCACCATCGATCAACAAAATGGAGCTAACAATAAAAACGGAATCTACCAGATCCAAACAACCGTTAATGGGGAGGAGAACTTCTTACTGACCATGGATAAGTTTTCTTTTGCTGAGACTCGCTATCTCAACAGAATGATTGATTATGGTTATTTTATCAAAAAAAGAGAGCGTGTACAGAAATTATTTATAGAAAAAAATAATCCGTTAAGTATATATAAAAATGAGGTAGATAACGGTATTCTTTCTATTACCGATAGCCTCTCCTATCAATATACCATTAAAGTAAAAGATTATGCTGGCAATGTTACCCGAGTCAATATTCCGATTATAGGTGCCATAGATACGCTTGTACAACCTAAAACGAAAATGGTTACAGATCATTATGCGTACGCAAATCAGCCCTTCACGTTTTCTGATGGAAAGTTTACGGTGTATATTCCTAAAGGTGCTTTGTATGACGACACCTTTCTACACCTTAGAGCTAGCTCAGACAGTCTTGATTTTCATCAAGAAGAAACACCACTTCATAAAAACGCGATCATTAGCTATGACCTCTCAGCATACAATGAAGCCGATAGGGAAAAGTTATATATAGGTAGGTTAAATTATAAAGGAGATGACATTTATTATAGTGGTACACAAATTAAAGATAACCTCCTCACAACAGCGACAAGGACTTTTGGCACATACACTATTGGGATGGATAAAACACCACCTGTCATTACACCAAAAAATGTGGCTGAAGGAAGATGGATGTCTAAATATCGATATCTCAAATTTAAAATAGAAGATGAAGATAGTGGAATCAAAAGCTATCGCGCCACGATTAATGGCAAATATATTCTTATGGAATATGATTATAAAACAAATACACTCATACACGATTTTAACGATAACGTCGTTACTGATACAGAAAACAACTTAAAACTAATCGTCACAGATAATGTAGGAAATAGTGCTACATTTGAGACAACGTTTTTTAGAAAAAAATAATCTCTTGAAAAAAAGATACTTCCTACCTGTACTCGCATTCCTCTTTTGCTTGACTGCATTTAGTCAGACAGCAACGATAAGAGGAATTGTTTTAGATGAAAATCAAACCCCCGTTCCTGGCACTAATATCTCTTTTGGAACGGATGGAGATATTACAAATAGTAATGGTTTTTTTCAAATTGAAATTCCTGCAAATCAAGAAATCACTATTACATTTTCGTACGTAGGATTTAAAAATATCACACAAACATTTAATCTGTCACCTAATGCAGATATTGAGTTTAATCCTGTTTTTAAAATAGGTACAGAACAGTTAGGCACTGTCGTGATCAACTCTAATAGAAGAAGAGAACGCGAACAAGGAATTGTCACAATTTCTCCAGAAGCGATGCGTAAGATTCCTGGCGCACAAGCAGGTGTAGAAAACTTACTAAAATCCCTACCAGGTGTTAATAATAATAACGAACTAAGTACCAATTACAATGTACGTGGAGGAAACTTTGACGACAATCTTGTCTATGTCAACGAGATTGAAGTATACCGTCCCTTTTTAATTCGCTCAGGACAACAAGAAGGATTTAGTTTTGTGAATAGTGATTTGACACAAAGCGTTTCTTTTAGTGCTGGTGGATTTCAAGCAAAATACGGAGATAAATTAGCTTCTGTATTAGATATCTCTTACAGAAGACCTACGGGATTTGGTGCCAGTGTAAATGCCAGTCTTTTGGGAGCTACGGCATCGGTAGAAGGGGTTTCTAAAAATGGAAGACTTACAGCGATTACAGGGTTTAGGTATCGTAATAATGGTTTATTGGTATCTTCTAGGCAAACGGAAAGCAATATCAATCCTATTTTTGCGGATGCACAAACATTTATCACGTATAAATTTTCAAATAAATTCCAATTAGACTTCTTAGGAAATATTGCGATCAACGACTATGATTTTGAACCTTTGAATCGTCAAACTAATTTTGGAACGCTGTCTGATCCTGTGACCTTATTGATCTTATTTGATGGTCAGGAGGAAGATAAATATGAGACCTATTTTGGCGCTTTAAAAGCAACACATTTAGTCAATGAGAACCTCACCTTAAAACTGATTGGATCGGCGTATCAAAGTCAAGAACAAGAGTTTTTTGATATCCTAGCACAATACCGTTTAGGAGTTCCTAATAACAACATTGGAGATGAAAACTTAGGCGATGTGGAATTTACACAAGCCGCAGGGGGACAATTACGAAGTGCTCGTAATCTACTTGATGCGTTATTCATCAACTTAGAACATAAAGGAGAGTATATAAAAGGAGAAGATCAGATCGATTGGGGAATTAAATATACCCATGAAGACATCCGTGATCAATTACGAGAATTTGAGATTGTGGATTCGGCTGGATTTTCTATTCGTCCGCAGCTTCCTGATTTTGCTAATGATCAACCGTATAATCCTTTTGATGGTCCTATAGAACCTTTTACTAGTATTCGGGCAAGAAATGATGTACAGATAGATCGTGTTTCTGGATATGCGCAATACACCAAACGCACCGATTGGGGTACCAATGAAGTATCTTTTAATGTAGGTGTGAGAGCTCATCAATGGAGTGTGAGCGGTGAAGGCTTAGAGACTTCTACCCAGGCAGTATTTAGTCCGCGAGCACAGTTTAGCATCAAACCTGAATGGAATGAAGACATGGTCTTTAGACTCTCAGGTGGTGTGTATCAACAACCGCCATTGTACAGAGAACTACGAAATCCCACAGGAGATGTCGTGCCCGACGTAAAAGCACAGAAATCGATTCATGCAGTGGTTGGTCACGATTGGAGTTTCAATATGTGGGGTGGTCAGTTCAAATTGGTAAATGAAGCTTTTTATAAAGACCTGACCGATGTCAACACCTTTACACTAGAAAATGTACGAATTCGCTATCGAGCGAATAATAATGCAACCGCACGGATTTACGGCTTTGAATCTCGTCTTAATGGAGAGTTTGTTCCAGGTACCGATAGTTGGATTAGTGTTGGATTTTTGCGTGCCGAAGAAAATTTAGATAATAGAGGTTTTATTGCCCGACCCACAGATCAACGTTTTAAAGCGGCTTTCTTATTTCAGGATTATATTCCGACGGTTCCTAGTGCGAGATTGTATCTGAATATGGTGTATCAAACAGGATTACCAGGAGGAACGCCTAGTAATGTAGATCCGTATGATTTTGAAGATCTTCCGAGATTACGTGATTTCTTTAGAGCAGATTTAGGAATTTCCTATGTGTTTGCAGATGATAAAAAACAATTTGCTAAAGGACATTGGTTACATCCATTTAAAGAACTCACGGCTGGTTTTGAAATCTATAACATCTTTGACAAATTGAACTCGATTACCAATACGTTTGTACGGGATGCAAGTTCTGGACAACAGTTTGCAGTTCCAAACTTCTTAACGCCAAGAGTATTTAATGTGAGAGTGAGTATGAAGTTGTAGGATATGACTATTTTATTCTAATGGATTCCTATAAATTCTTAATCCTCTCTTTCCTTACCTTAGGTTTTGTGAGTTTTCTTAAATAAAAAATTATATACTTTCGCGAAAGCATAAAAACCTCTATTACCCTAAAACATTCTCCCCTTCAATATATTCCTTGAGAACCCCAACCACATAATCAACTTCTTCTTTTGTATTATAAATGGAGAATGAAAAACGCAAGCTAGGCTTCTTAAAATCTTCGTCATTTAAAACTTCCTTAAGCACATGAGATCCTCCTGTCGCCCCGCTTTGACAAGCACTTCCTTTGGAACAGGCAATGCCTTTCATATCTAATTGAAAAAGAAGTAATACTGCTTTTGCTTCGGCGATAGGAAGGCAAACATTCAATAATGTATAAGTACTCTTTTCTAAGTTACTACAATTCCCGTTTAGTTTTATTTCGGGAATTTCTTTTTGGAGCCTTTCGGCGAAATACGTTTTAAGCCCCTTCACATAGGCGCTTTCTTTTTCTAAGTTTTTGTACGCCAAAATCAGTGCTTCTTCCAAACCTACAATATTATGTACAGCTTCTGTTCCTGCGCGGAGTCCTCGTTCTTGAGAACCTCCGAAAATAAGTGGTTTTAAGCCACTATTTTTACGTACAAAAGCAAAACCAACCCCTTTAGGTCCGTGAAATTTATGAGCCGCAGCTGCAATAAAATCGACAGAAATATCCTGTAAATCTACTTGATAATGTCCTACACTTTGTACCATATCAGAATGCACAAGCGCTCCGTAAGACTTACAAAGGGTGGCAATCGCTTTGATATCGATCATATTGCCAATTTCATTATTGACATGCATGAGACTAACCAATGTTTTTGCATCACTTGCTTTTAGCAGTTCTTCTAGATGCTTTTCATCTGGAGTACCACATTCTTTTAAGTTGACAAATTGTAAATCAATTTTATGGCAGGTAGCCACTTCTTCGGCGGCATGAAGCACGGCATGATGCTCTATACGAGAGGTAATAATACGTCTGACACCGAGGTCACGCACTGCACTATTAATCACAAGATTATCTGCTTCTGTTCCTCCGGATGTGAATATAATCTCACCAGCAGACACATTAAAAAGTTCGGCAACACGCTTACGTGCCGTTTCTATTTGGCTTTTAGCCGTACGACCAAAAGCGTGGGTAGAAGAAGGATTTCCTGGCACGTCTCGCATCACTTCTGTCATGCGATCTACTACTTCTTTACGCATTTGCGTAGTAGCAGCGTTATCAAAATAAATAGAATTCATCAAACGTTGTAGTTTTGTTAAAAAGCAAAAGTAACGGAAATAAAATAATTTTTGTCATTACTTTGGTGCATCCTTTCTACTATTTTTGTTTAAAATTCTCTTTTAATGAAAAACCTTTTATTTGCGATTATAACGATTATTTGTTTTGCTTCTTGTGATGATGGAGACATTATAGTGACCTCCTTTGACTTTGAACAGCAAACCCTGGAGCGTTGTAGTGATTTTGATACTCAATATGTATTCTTCAAAATCAACCCAGAAAACAATGAAACCATCGCTATCGCATTTACGACATCTAATGATATTTTTGACGCAGGTGATGGAGAGAATGAAGTTAGAGAACTTGAACTACAATTAAGCGGAAATGACAATATCACCTACAGAAGGTTTGATGAATCGCCAACAAGTGATTATTTCTGTAATCCTATCCCGCCAGCAACACCTATTGTTATAGAAGAGTTTATAAGTACCTCTGGAGATATTACAGTATTTACAGAAGGAACATACGCAGATAGTGATGGAATTGCCTCAGAAATAGAAGATCCAACAGGACTAATAGATACCGATGGTGATTCGCTACCTGATATTATTGACTTTGATGACGATGGTGATAATGTCCCAACAGGTCAAGAAGGAGTTGTTCTTAATGATGATGGTACGATTAATACAGAATTAACACGTGACACCGATGGAGACGGAATTTTTGATTACCTAGATAATGATGATGATAATGATGGCGTTCTAACCATTGATGAAGATACCAATATGGATTTGAATCCTGCAAATGATAATTCAGATCCTGATAATGAGAACTTGGATGATTATTTGAATCCAGCGATTACCACCTCTGTAAACACAGAGACCTATAGGCTTCACACCTATTTTCTCAATAATATTATTATCACCATTGATACTCAAAATTTAGATTTTCGTAATCAAAACGGAGAAGAAGTGATACGGGATATACGTACCGTTACTTTTGGAACTTTTACAGGTGCTCCACCCGCTACGTTTACGATAACTCCTATGTTCTAGATTATTTACGCTG
>ERZ651776.1688-NODE-1688-length-25901-cov-8.751471_pt1 | contig 25901 bp, 25 predicted proteins | sample MGYA00514761_ERZ651776 | MGnify/ENA metagenome assembly ERZ651776 | reverse complement strand
AAGGCCAAGGCCCGCGAGCAGGCCGACAGCGGCGGTCTCGCCGCCAAAGCACGAGAAGCAGCCGACAAGGCCCGCGAGGTGGCACACGACGCTCGCGAGAAGGCAGCCGAACAAGCTGCCGAAGCCAAAGAAAAGGCCGCCGAACTCAAAGAGGCCGCAGCAGAGAAACGGGCCACCGCTCGCGATGCGTTCGTAGAGCGTCGTGCCGAGGCCAAGAAGGCCGACGAACTCGAGGAGTACCTCGAAGCCTTGGGCATGGGTGGAGACATCGACGTTCGTTTCGACGACGGCGTGGTCTACCTCGAAGGTTCTGTTCCTGATCAGGAAACGCTCGAGCGCGTTGTCCTCGCCGTTGGCAATGTCGAGGGTGTCGAGAAGGTCGACGACGACCTCGATGTCGAAGCGCCTGCCAATGCCGCCAAGATGTACACCGTCAAGTCTGGCGACACGCTCAGCGCTATTGCCAAGAACTTCTACGGCGACGCCAACCGCTACAACGAGATCTTCGAGGCCAACCGCCCGATGCTGAGCGACCCGAACATGATCTACCCAGGCCAGGTGCTTCGCATCCCCTAAGCCTGTTCACAGCTGAACATTTTCGACGAAATGGCCTCGGGCCTCGCCCGGGGTCATCTCTCGTTTTGTGGGCTAGCGAGCTCGCCAAACTGTTAGCCCAAAACGTCACCACTGATGTTCTCGACCCATAGTTCGATGAGGAGCGCAGTCACCAATCCCGTCTAGCCACGCGCACCGTGAATGGTCCCCGATGGACCTGTCCCATCACGCGATGGTGGGCGCAGCGGTCGCCCACTGCCAAATAACCCAGCGGTAAGGACTCCAGCGGTAAGGACTACTGAAGTCCCCCGAACCCTCGAGGCTTCAAATGGCTTTTGCGTTGCGGATGTCGTCGCCGTGGGCGTCGAACAGGGCCTTCTTTACCGCTGCGAGATCGGTTACGCCGACGGCTGCTGCCCCTTGGATGATCGCCAGTTGCACGATGTGTGTTTTGTCTGACGACAGCAGCTTCCACGCCGCAGTTGCAGCTGCAGCAATGCCGCTCGCCGTATTGACCTGGGCATCGACTGCCTTGGACATACGCATTGTGTACTTCGAGCGTGCCGGGGCCGCCGCGGCCCGTTCTGGCGCGTAGTCGCCGTCGCTGGCTCCACCCCACGCCCATCCGTAGTTCTTCACCCAACTAGCCACCGTTAAGTGGTGCATTGGTGCATCGTCGTCGGCCGTAAACCCTTGTGTGGCCAGAAGTTTCGCGATCTCCTGGAACGTCAACCCTTCGGCTGAGGCGTACAACTGCTTAGCCCGACGCTGGACATCGGATGCAGGTTCTAAGTCCAAGGTACGGGCAACATGAGTGACACCACGATTGTCGAGTTCGGCGAACTTAACAATCTCTTTTATGGTTTTACCTGCTTGTAGAAGCATGGTTACTGCTGCAGCTTGGTCGTCGCGTAAGTCATTTGACACGCCCAGTAACATAGCAAAACAAGGAAGCAATACGTCGGATTGACGTCGGGTTACCCGTTCTTCCACAGGTGAGGGCCTACCTGTGCACAACTTGACCCACCCTGTGAGTTGCGAAAAATGATCCCGTAGCCAAATCACTCGTACTACAACAAAACCCGAGTCTGGGTACTGTTTTAGCTGCACTGTGGAAAACCTAAGCCGAACTGTGGAAAACAGAAGGCTCTCTGTCTCAAACCAGAGAGTCAAGCCTCTCAAACAGACGACCCGCGGCTTCGGCGGACTTCGCTCGGATCTCGTCGCCGTCGACCTTCGTCGGAGCGCCGTTCGCCCACAGCGTCTTGCCATCAACGACGACCTGGGTTGGTGACGTCCCCGGCGAGTAGGCAACCCGCCAGGGATCCATTGGCTCATAGTCCCACGTGACAACGTCGGAGCGGGCCTCGGGCATGAGCGCCCAACCCGGTTCGAACCATTCCCACACCTGATCGGGCGTCGACGTGACATCGCTAGCTCGGGCCGCGACGAAGGCAATACGAAACTCTTCGAGCATGTCAGCACCAATGCCATCGGTGCCGAGCGCAACCGGATTCAGGAATCGCTGCGGCTGGGCGTACGCAACGGAGTTGTTCATATTCGAACGAGGATTGTGCACGATCGTGCCGAACAGACCATGGTCATCGGGCAGGTACACTCCGTGCACCAGCCACCAATCGGTGCGGGTGTATTCAAGCAAGCGTTGCCAGGTGTCTTCGCGGCCTTCGGCAACATGCACGTGCACACCAACCTCGTGGTCGGCGGCGAGCTGCGCAGCGGCAGCGATCGTGTCATCGGAGCAGGTGAAGGCTGCATGCAGCCCGACCATGCCCCGGCCGCCTTCACGAAGGAAACGGTCATTCTCGGCCAGGCCTCTGGCTGCGCCTTCGGGTCCGTGGCGATCGGTGATGCCATAGGAACAATTCACCCGCACACCAACTTCGGCACACGCCTGAGCGATGATGCTGAGCGACCCATCGATTGCATTCGGAGATTCGTGATGGTCGATGATCGCGGTACATCCGCGTTGGAGCGCTTCGAGCGCGCCAAGTTTGGCCGACCAGTAAATCGTGTCTTCGTCGAGCGCACGGTCGAGACGCCACCACACCAACTCGAGGATTTCCATGAATCCCGTCGGCGTGCGGGGCGGGGCTGGCATACCTCGGGCCAAGGCCGAGTACAGATGGTGATGAGCACACACCAGACCAGGTGTCTGGTTGGGAGCGAGAGGCTGGCTCACGAAAGTTGACCGACCCAACCAGACGACCGTTCGCGATTGGCTTCGTTCACGAGTGGAAGCTCGGTGCGCCACTGGCCATCGTTGGCGTGCATGGCTGCAGCCACCGCACCAGCGGTGGGCACCAAGCCGATTTCACCGACGCCCTTGATGCCGTACGGTGAGTTCGGTTCGGCTGCTTCGACCAGGATCACATCGACGTCGGGCATGTCTTTGGGACGAATGATGTCCAGACTGCGCAGTGTCTCGTTCAGCGGTCGACCATCGGCATCACACGGGAATCCTTCGGACAAGGCATAGCCCAGTCCCATATGGACGGCACCTTCGACTTGGCCTTCGCACAGAAGCGGGTTGACTGCACGTCCAACATCGTGGGCTGCAACCACCTTGGTCACGGCACCGGAGTCTGGGTCGAGGATGACCATCTGCGCGGCGTAGCCGAAGGTGGAATGGATGACTGGGTTCTCAAGACCCTCGCTCAGCGAGTTCGTCCAGTCGACTCGATACTCACCCTGGTAGTCGACGCCGATCTTGCAACCGTCGGCGATGGCAATTTTGCAGGCATCGGCGACCGAGCCAGCACCCATGAGTGTGCCTCGGCTGCCGGTGGTCTGGCCCGCACCGAGTTCGCGGGTGGAGTCGACGATGACTTCGATGCGCTCAGACTCGACACCGAGTTCTTCGACCGCGACCTGGAGCGCAACCGTGTGCACGCCCTGGCCCATCTCGGTCCAGCAGTGCCGCACCTCGATCTGACCGTCGGGGCGGAAGTGCACGACCGCATTTGCGATTTCTTTGAACCCGTTGCCGAGCCCGGAGTTCTTCAAGCCGAGCGCAACACCCACCGGTTGACCTGCGGCAACGGCCGCTTCGTACGCGGGGCGAACCGCGTCGAGACACTCGCCTGCACCAAGACAACCGTCGTCCATGATCTGGCCAGGACCCCACACCACGCCGGGTGTGATCACGTTGCGATGGCGGATCTCCCACCCACTGATGCCAGCCATTTCGGCCAGCCGATCCATGACACCTTCCATGGCGAACTGCGCCTGATTGGCACCGAAGCCACGGAACGCGCCACATACCGAATTGTTTGTGCGGGCAGCAATGGCGTGCACGTCGATGTTGTCGATCACATACGGGCCACAGGCATGACCGGCTGCTCGTTCGAGCACCTTCATACCCACCGATGCATACGGGCCGGAGTCACCGACCATACGCACCCGTAGTCCGACCAGTTTGCCGTCGGCATCGCAGCCAGCTTCGTATGCCATACGAATGGGGTGACGTTTGGTGTGAACCAGGAACGATTCTTCGCGGCTAAACGTGGTCTTGACCGGACGTTGCAGCAACCATGCGGCAAGCGCGGTCTGACCCTGGTTCGACATGTCTTCTTTGCCGCCGAACGCGCCACCATTGCTGACGAGTTCGGTGACGATGCGATCAGTGTCCACCGCCAGGATGCGGGCAATGTCGTTACGGTCGTCCCAGATGCCTTGACCGCCGGAGTAGACCATAAGCCGATCGAAGTCGACGGCTTGGCCCGCGGTATCACCATTGGTGAGCGGCAGCGGTTCGCCGGCAGGCACCGGGACTGCCAGGGTCGATTCGGGCTCCAGGAATGCGTGGTCAATACGTTGCGTCTGGAACGTCTCACGCACCACATGGGTCGCTCCGGCCAAACCGTTCTCGGCGTCGCCCCGGGCGTAGGTCGATGTCGACAACACATTGCCATCGAGTTCCCACACCGCGTCTTCGGTGGAAGCAATCGCCTCGATCGGATTCACGATCGGCGCGTGCACGTCGTACTGAACCTCGACGAGCGTGGCCGCGTGGCGAGCGGTGTTGCGATCCTCGGCCACAACCATGGCGATCACGTCGCCCAAATAACTGGTGCGGCCGCCGACCGGGATGAAGACCGGCCAGTCCTTATGGATGAGACCATGGCGCAATTCACCAGGCACATCGGCACCGGTGAAGACCCGCACCACACCTGGCACAGCTTCGGCAGCAGCGGTGTCGATGGCGACGATGTCGGCTCGGGCATGGTCGGCCAGCTTGAACGCGCCGTGTGCGAGATCGACAGGAACCATGTCGTCGATAAACGGACGGTCACCAAGCGCCAGCGCATGCGCTTCGTATTTGATCCCGCGACTACCGACACCACGGGGTTGCACCGCAACGGGCACTTCGTCGGCTGCCAGCGCCTCGACCGCGTCGAGAATCTTGGTGTAGCCCGTGCAACGGCACAAGTTGCCGCCCATGAGCCTGGCTGCCTTGTCACGGGTCAGGCCGGCACCACTTGCCGCGGCCTTGTCGAGCATCGACTTGGTACGCATGAGAATCCCAGGCGTGCAAAAACCACATTGCAGCGCACCAAATGCAGCGAAGGCATCGGCCATACGTTGCCGCTGATCGGGCTCGATGCCTTCGAGCGTGACAACGGTTGCGCCTTCGGTCTTGTCGAGTGATGTCTGGCACGCAACGCGCGCCTTCCCATCGACGAGCACCGTGCAGCAGCCACACTGTCCGGTCGGCGAACAGCCATCCTTTGGCGAGAACACACCGAGCTCGTCGCGCAACGCGCCGAGGAGATGCTCATGGCTCCCGTCGATGGATGCCGGCGCGCCGTTCAGGGTGAAGTCAGTGCTCATGATGCGATCACCTCGTTACTTTACAAAATGTTAAGTCGCGCGTGTTGATCGAGCACTCGCACACCAAAACAAACGTTGGCAACTAACGAACCCGTGCCAGGCACCTGTGCGTTATTCAGGGGGAAGGATGACACCTTTTTGGTTGGTGATCCGCTGGTAGACCTCGGGGCGACGGTAGGTGTCGAAGTTGAAGAGTGTCTGCTTGTAATGGTCGCACCAGTCGAGATTGCAGTTGGCCACGATGACTTCGTCGCCGGTGGTCACGGCCTGGGCCACGATCTGACCGGACGGCGCGATGATCGCTGACTGAGCGAGTGACTCGACACCTTCTTCGGTGCCACCCTTGGCCACGCCAACGACCCAGGTGCCGTTCTGATAGGCACCGGCCTGCATACACAAGTGATTGTGGAAACCCTGCAACGCGTTCTGCCCAGGATCGGGGGCGTAATGAATCGGGGTGTTGTAACCGATCAAGATCATCTCGACGCCTTGCAGCCCCATCTCCCGATACGTCTCGGGCCACCGCCGGTCGTTGCACGTGGCCATACCGAAGATGCCACCGAACGCTCGCCACACCGGGAAACCTTCGTCGCTCTCTTGGAAGTACCGGCGTTCGAGATGCTGAAACGGGCGCCACGGCTCGTCGCCCTCGTGGCCGGGGATGTGGACCTTGCGGAAGCGGCCCACGATCGAACCGTCGCGTTCGACCAGGATGGTGGTGTTGAACCGTTCTCCCTCGGGCGTGAGTTCTGCGTAGCCAAGTGCGAAACCGACACCGAGCTCCTTGGCCTCGTCGAACAGCGGTTGTGTCTCGGGACCTGGCATCGAGGTCTCGTAGTAATGGTCGTGCCCAGCGATGTCTTCGGTGAACCAACGAGGGAAGAAGGTGGTGAGCGCAAGCTCGGGGAACACCACCAGCTCGGCACCTGCGGCTGCAGCGTCACGAAGCATGGCCCGCAATCGCTCGACAACAGCGGGGCGCGATTCGTCCTTGGCGATGGGGCCGAGTTGGGCGGCGGCAACCGTGACCGATCGTGGCGACTGTTCAGAAGACATGTACGAAATGTAAAGCATCCAGATGCGCGACACTTACGCCATGGCAAAGAAGACCAAACCTGCCGCCGGACCCGACGACAGACTTTTCTGGGAAATCGCCGAACCATTGCTTGCGAGCGGCGCCGAAAAATCCACGATGATGGGTCATCCGTGCCTGCGCATAAACGGCGACTTCTTCGCCAGCATGGAACGCAACACCGGCGACCTCACGGTGAAGCTTCCGGCCAGGACCGTGAACGAGATGATCGAAGCCGGCACCGCCGAACCGTTCGCACCTGCTGGGCGACGGTTCAAAGAGTGGGCACTGATCACCAGCCGCGACGAAGACCAGTGGGAAGCCTTACTGCACGATGCGCTCGCGTTCGTGCGAGGAAGCTGATAAATCACGACGACTTCGTCGAGAAGCTCTGCACCACCGATAAGGCGGCGTGTTCCTGCGGTGACAGGTCCAAACCTTCGATCTTGTTCACGAGCGTCTACACGCCGGTGTCAGTGAAGCCGATATAGCCGAGACGGCGACTCGATAAAATCACTACACGTGGCTTCGTCGGCAGTCAGACGCCTTCGACGATGAAGCAGGCAGTGGTGGCAGTACTGCCACCGATGTTGAGCGTGGCGACCCGGTTGGCATCGCTGACCTGATAGTCGCCGGCCTGACTCGCAACCTGTTTGGTCGCATCAAGCAACATGCGGGCGCCAGTCGCTCCCACAGGATGACCGCCGCCGATGAGTCCGCCGCTGGGGTTCACCGGGATACGGCCGTCGCGTTCGAGTGAGCCATCTTCGATTGCCTTCCAGCTTTCACCGGGTGCGGTGATGCCGAAGTGGTCGATCGCCATGTACTCCGATGGCGTCATGCAGTCGTGCGTCTCGATCGCATCAAGTTGATCAACACCACCGATCGAGGCTCGGCCAAACGCGTCGGTGATTGCTTGGTTCACATGAGGCATGACCAGTGCCGAATCGCTGTTGCGATCGAGCTTCTGCTGAAGGCCAAGCCCAACGGTGCTGTGTCCCCATCCGGCGATGCGAGCCCGTGGCGTGCGTCCCCTGGCGGCGAGCCAGCGATCAGAAACCAGGATGAGCGCAGCGGCGCCGTCGGTGATCTGGGTGATGTCGTTGCGACGCAGACGACCGGTGACGACGGGGTTCACGTGGTCGTCGGTGCTGCAGGTGTCAGCGCTCAGCTGCCAGGCCCGAGTCTGGGCATTGGGGTTCCCCTTGGCATTACGCAGGTTGAGTTCACCGATCGCACGCAGGTGCATGTCGTCGAGGCCATACCTACGGTCGTATTCGTCGGCGAGAGCGTCGAAGGTTTCGGGCCAGATGTAGGTAGCACCTTCGGTATCTTGGCCAACCCATGCCGCAGCTTCTTGCACGGCGGCGGCTTCGGGCCCAGGCATGGTCTTTTCTTGCTCGACACCAAGCACGAGCACGCAGTCATACCGGCCGCTCTCGATCTCGGCCATCGCACTGAGCACCGCCATCGACGACGACGCGCATGCGGCTTCGTGGCGCATTGCCGGCACACCCCACAGTTCGGGGATGACTGTTGCCGGCATTGCTCCCAGGTGGCCCTGGCCGGTGTAGAGCTGGCCGAAGGCGTTGCCGACATGGATGGTGTCGATGTCGCCCAGATCAACCTGCGCGTCGGCAGCGGTCGCCAACACGGTGTCGCGAACCAACGACTCGACCGAACCACCCGACTTGGCCAGGTTGTCGGCAAAGTCACTCTGGTGTCCGCCCAAGATGCTCACTGATTCGCTCATGGTCTTGCTCCCCTTCGTCTCCCGTAAACGTAGCCAAGAAACGAAGTCCCGGCCCAACACCGCGCTTCTTCCAACAGCAGCCACCCATGAACACATCACCACAGCGGGTCAAATTACACAGCTGTCATTTATCCACAGGCAGTGGACAAAGGTGTGGATTGCCGCCCTGACGCAAATAAGGAGCGTGATGTACATATTTCGTATATCAGGCTCCTAATTTGCCTAGGGGCGGGTGCGATATAGGGTTGAGGATGCTTGGTGCTGATCTTAAACGGCTGCATTCGCTCTCTGGAGTGAAGTGGACGGACGACCCCGATCGCGATGTCATCCCCTCGTGGGTTGCCGATATGGACTTCGAAGTCGCTCCGGTGATCAAGACCGCGATGCAGGCGGTGATCGATCGAGGCGACACCGGCTACAACTTCCATGCCAGGAAGCAACTCGTTGGCGCGTGGGGCGACTGGCAAGAACGACACTTCGGCTGGCGGCCGCCCGAAGAAGAGTCGATGGTCTTCACCGCGACCTTGAACTGCCTAAACCTGGTCATGGAATTCATGACCGAACCCGGCGATGGGGTTGTGGTCTTCACCCCTATCTACTACCCGTTTCGTGCGATCATCAATGACACCGGCCGACGGCTGGTCGATGTGCCACTCACCGGCCCTGACTGGCGATTCGACCCTGAACGTTTCGAAGCTGCCATCGATCCCGGCACCAAGATGGTGTTGTGGTGCAACCCCCACAATCCGCTGGGTCGCATGTTCGACGCCGACGAGATCGCTGCCTTCGCCGACGTCTGCGAGCGCCATGACCTGCTGGTCATCAGCGACGAGATCTGGTGCGACATCACCTTCCAAGACGGCCATGTCCCCCTGTGGCGCAATCACGAATCGCTCCGCAACCGCATGGTGACCTTGGGTTCGGCCAGCAAGACGTTCAACGTTGCTGGCCTGCGAACCGCCGTGGCCCACATCGGCGATCCACGAGTACGAGCCCGGTTCGAGAAACTTGGCACACACTTCATTGCCGGCCCAAACACACTCGGTGCCGAAGCAAGCCTTGCCGCGTGGACCCAGGGACAGCCGTGGCTCGACAAGATCAAGTCACAACTACACATCAACCGTGACCATCTCGCAGCGCGGGTCGCGGCCGATCTTCCGGGTGCAACCATGACACTGCCCGAAGCGACCTATCTGGCGTGGATCGACTTCTCTGGCTCCGGACTCGAAGGCAACCCTTCCGAAATCTTCCGCGAACGGGGCAAGATCACCGTGCACGATGGCGCCAAGTTCTGCGCAAGTGCCGCGTCCTGTGTCCGCGTCAACTTCGCAACCAGTCCCGAAATCCTCGACCTTGTAATCGACCGCATGGCCAACGTCCTCCAGGAGGCAACCTCATGACCGAACAGACCGTCAGCATCCGTCCGACCGACGGCGCAATCGATTGGCCGGAGACGCTCGATCGCTTGAACAAGGTGCTGCGTATTCGCACCACTCCCATTGGCATGAAGATGTTTGCCACCGAAGAAGAGATGGCCGCGATCCCCAAAATCCGGCGTCCAAACGATGTCCACACCGCAGACCAGATCGTGTCCATGGCCTCCCGCCTGAACTGGACGGTCGGCATCACCGGCAGCGACCTCGTCGGAACCCAGTGCCAAGCCGTGCTAGGCCTGGGCGGCCAGGACGAAGCGTGGTACTCCGGAAAACACATGGCCGGCGTGTGGTTCGACACCGAAGAGAACGCCTCGATCCACCAGAACGCCATGCATGTCGTGCCGGTTGGCCAGTACCAGGCCATGGCGGTGTCGCCGCTGTCGACCGGGCGCCTCACTCCCCCCGACATCTGCATGATCTACGCAACCCCCGGCCAGATGATCATCTTGATCAACGGGCTGCAGTGGTCGGGTTACAAGAACTTCGAGTGGGGATGCGTAGGCGAATCCGCATGCGCCGACAGTTGGGGCCGGGCGCTCTCGACCGGTGAACCAAGCCTGTCGATCCCGTGTTACGCCGAACGTCGTTACGGCGGCGTACAGGACGACGAGATGCTCATGGCACTCAGCCCCGGTCACCTGCTGCAGTCGATCGAAGGTATGGAAGCCCTGTCACGCAACGGCTTCCGTTACCCCATCCCGCCGTATGGCATCCAGACCGACGCCCGCGCTGGCCTCGGCGTCAGCTATGGCTGACCGCACCATGTGAACAACGGGTCCAGAGAGCACACACCAACACGCACACCCAGGGTCTGACCCTGAGTGTGCGCTGGGGTTTGGGGGGTGTTCCTGTGTTGCAGCAAGCAGCGCTGCTCAGCTCGATATAACTCAGCTCGACAATGGTGTGGCGCCGAACACATCCAACAACTGATCGTTGTTTAGATCGCCAAACTCAAGCGCTGTCACGGTGCAGGTTGCATCCAGATTTGCTTGAACCCCAACATCCTGCAACGGCAGGTACAGGGGTGCATCGGTGTGTTCGATCTTTCCTTGGAAGCTACGGCTCACTCGCAAGTCGGTGAACTCGAACAGATCACCTGTCTTGTACAGACCGCTAATGGAGCCGTTCACGTCGAGCCAAGTCAGGTCGACATGTATGCCCTGTCCAAGAGTCGCTGTCGCCTGATCCCACGACACGTCCCAAGGGCCCGTAGCGTTCACCGCAACCCAACCAATGATGTCGTCTTGAGCCATTCGGGCCCGGGCCTGGTCTTCGTCCATTGACTGGCCAAGGGCCGTGTCGGCTGAGAACGGACCAAATTCAGACGAGCTCAGGGAACATTGTGGCGCTGCTGTCTGGGCAGCTGCGGACTGACTATCACTGCCGCCACATCCAACCAACGCCAGAAGTAATGGCACGACCACCACCAGCGCGAGCCGACGGAGCGAGATTGTCAGTGTCATCATGCGATGGCGCACACCGAACCTGATGTTGAACGAAGGATCCGGGCAACGACATGGGGATCGGCATCGAGTTCAGCGGCCACCATGAAGGGCACATCGTGCGGGCTAAATCCAAGCGCTCCTAGGCATGCAGCGATTCGCAGGACAGTCTCGACATCAGGTGGTGCGAGCTGTGTGGTCGCGGTCACTAGAACTCCTTGTGATTCTTCTCGTACCAGGCTGATACCCGAGCACTGGCGGCCATTACACCGAAGCTTGGGCCGCCCCAGAATGCGCAGAATGCGCCAATTCCCCAGCCGACCGCGTTGCCATAGGCCATCGCTGCAGGGATACCGACACCAAAGAGAAAGATCACCGTCATAGCGAAGATCGTTGATCCGTAGATGGAGACATAGTTCGGGCGATCTGGCACCTCGGTCTTGGCTGCAGCGACGGCTGCATTGGAGACAGTGTGGCTTTTTCGGGCAGGTGCGGTGATGAAGGGGTTAATCGCTGTCATGACTTCATGGTGCCCCCAGCAATTACCACCCAATAGGGCCCAAGGTCCCGATGGGCCTACAGCAGCAATTGTTCGTGCAGAACGTCAACACTGGCACCTGCAACGCCGGCACCTTCGACTAACCGTTGTCCCGCCAACAGAGTGCAACGCCAAAGGCGGCGTGTTAGGTGAAGGGGTTGCCTGCCTGTTGGGCAAGCAGGCGTTGCACCAGGTCCACCGACTCGTCATCGGCCCGGGCCGCAGCCACCTGACCGTCGGCCAGCAAGAACGCCTGACCTTGATCGGCACGGTCTTCGAAGAGTTGTGCATCGGTGTAGAGCCGGGGTTTGATCTGTGCCGGGTCACCGTTCTCGGGACAGAACACCATGCAGTTGCCACACTCGTTGCAGAGCTCGCTAAACAGCATGTACTGCTGACGGTCTTCCATCCCAGCCAGGCTCTTCAAGCTGGTGAAGGCATCGTTCGGACACACCGTGACGCAAAGGTTGCACGAGACACAACCAAACATTTGTAGGTCATTATCGACCGAGCGCGGCAGCTTCTTATTGCCATCGAGGTGGTAGTCGGCTACGCCTTCACCCAGGATCGACGCCACATGTTCAGCCGCAGTCGACGTAAAACCACCGGCTTTGGCCGCCTCCTGTCGACTCTGCTTCCAGTCGACAAGGTTGGTGTGGCCGCCACCAGTTACTTCGGCCGCAAGTGCCTTAAGCATCGGTGCTAGCCGGCCATATCCGTTTGGCTTGAGCAGGTCCGAGCAGATCGTGGCTGGTTGAACGCCCATGGCCAGTGTGTCGGCCAGGTTCTCCTTGTTCACACCCGCCGAGAAGCTGACCATGATGTCGCCGTCGTGGCCGGGGATGTCGAGTGTTCCTGGCATGGCGGTGGCGAGTCGGTCGAGCAGCGACGAGGCCAAAACGTGCAACGGTGCGCCGGACAGGTACATCGTCTCGTCAGCCATGAAACCACGGGTGTTGTCGACCACGAGGGTGTTCGTGAGCTTGATACCGAAGCGTCGACCACGGTCCTTTGCGTACTGATTGAGTTCGCCGATGAGTTCGATACCTCGTTCGAACTGGAGGTCTTCGTCGAACGCACTGGCTTTCACGGAGACATCGCTGTAGCCCAGCTGATCGTTCACGACATCAGCTACCTGGTCGTACCCAAGCAAGGTCGGATTCAGCTTGACGATGACATCGAGATCGTGCTCGTCGATCAGGTATTTGGTGATCGACTCGATCTCGTCTGGCGGGCAGCCATGGAACGTCGAAAGCGTCAACGTGTCAGAGATCTGTGAGTCGAACGCAAGGTCGCTCAGCGACGCAAACGCACCACCGGCAGCGGTGGCGATCTCGGGGCGTAGCGCCGCGATCTCGGCAGTTGCGTCACGCATGCCCTTCAAGAATACGCCGACCTCGGGCGACGAAATACCTGCCAAGTCATACCCAACCGACATGTCAAAAACGTGTGGGCCGGGATCTGGACCGATGTGGCCGGCGAGCGGTTCCCAGTTACGCAACAGCTCGATGAGCATGGCGGACTTCACATACTCCGTCAGGCTCTGCGGAATGCGAAGTTCCTGGCTCCACTCGATGTTGTAGCCGATGGTCTCCATGTCGATGCATGGACGAGCAATTTCGAGTTCGTCCAAGATCTGGACGGTCTTCAGCTCAAACAGACGAGAGCCACCAAGCCACGACAACACGATGTTCGCTGCGAGCTGGCTATGTGGCCCCGCTGCTGGCCCGATCGGTGTAGCGCAACGGCGACCCAAAAAGTCGAAACCTAAATCAAGTTCCGGATCACGCTTCCAAATACGGGCACTCGGCAGGTCAAATACCTTCTTGCGGGTTGACCATTCGTGGTCGATCCTGCCAAGCAACGTCGTGAGAGACATTGGAGTGAGCGGTGGGGTTGCTTCGGCCATCGTCGGAAGTTACCAGCACACGACTGCCAGTTCCTGTTTGGCTCATCATCTGTCATGGCCACTCCCCCAAGTGCTCACAAATTCACTGCTCTTTGCAACGACACCTGCCTGCTGAAACCCCAAAGCCTCGACTGGCCGCTGTTAGGCCTGCGCTACTTGGAGCATGGCCTGCAACAGAACATTGGCACCGGCTTCGAGATCTTCGGGGGTGGTGTACTCGGCCGGGTTGTGGCTCAGGCCATCGTGACTTGGTGTGAAGATCATGGCTGTGGGACACACCCGGGCCAGCATCTGTGCATCGTGGCCAGCGCCAGACGGCAGTGTCCTCACGGAGTAACCAAGGTCCGACGCGGTCCTGGCAACCAGCGAGACCAGCTCGCGGTCGAACTCGACCGGTTCGAAACGAGCCAAGGTGCGAGTCTCGTAGGTGCACTCTTCCGCTGCCGCTGTCTTGTTCAGGAAGTCATGGAACCTGCGTTCGGCGTGCTGTAACAACGCCTCGTCGGTGTTGCGCAGATCGACGGTGAAGCTCGCCGACGCGGGTACGACGTTGACCAGGTTGGGTGAGAACTCGACTCGACCCACCGTGCCGACTTGGGTCCCGCCAAGCTCTTCGCACAGGTGACGGACAAATGTGGCGCACGCGGCGGCAACGAAGCCCGGATCCTTGCGCATCGTCATAGGTGTCGTGCCCGCATGGTTCGACTGGCCGACAACACTGACGTCGGTCCAGCTGATGCCCTGCACGCTGTTGACAGCGCCAATGGTGACCGCTTCGTTCTCGAGCACTGGACCCTGTTCAACGTGGAGTTCAAAAAAGGTGTGCGGAACCAACCCTGGAAGTGGTGCGCTGCCGTCGTACCCGATGCGGGCGAGTTCATCGCCAACCGTTGTCCCATCGATCCCGACGATCGCCAACGCTTCTTCGACAGGAATACCGCCGACATAGGCCAGGCTGCCGAGCATGTCTGGTGAGAACCGAGCACCCTCTTCGTTGCTGAAGAACGCCACTGCGAGAGCACGTTTGGGGGTGACGCCTGCGGCGCGTAACGTCTCGATGATCTCGAGTCCGGCGAGGACACCCAGGTTGCCGTCGTAACGTCCTCCGGTACGCACCGTGTCGATGTGGGATCCGCACATGACAGGCGGGCCATCAACCTGACCAGCCATAATTCCGACCGCATTCCCAAGCACATCGATCGTGACTTCGAGGCCTAGATCACGCATCCATGTGATCACCAGGTCACGACCCATCCGATCTTCGTCGGTGAACGCAAGCCGGGCGCAGCCCTCGGTGCCGGCGATACCACCTATGTCTGCCAACTCGGCAAGTCGCGCCTGTAGCCGGTCGATATCTATCCGAAGATTGGAACTCACTTCGGGATCATACAAAACGGTTTGCAGTCCGACCGTGTCCTACCCTTTTGGCGTGAACGAATCTGCGCGCGTCGAGTTCATTGTCGAACCATTTGTTATCGACGATCCCGGGCCTCATGTGGTTGCGACCGTGCAGGTCGCGGATCAGGCAGGACTTCATCCCGACATGGGGCCGTTCGCTACCAGCGCTACTGGCGAACTCGACCGCGTGATCGATGCGATCGGCGACATGGTCCGAGCTGGCTTTGCTCACGGCGCAACATCGGTCCAGTTTCGAATCGACACCGGCAACGAGGAACCCAAACAGGGGTTGCACGATGCGCTCGACCGAATGATCGTGGATGTCGAACGCGAGATCGGGCTTCCGATCGGCGAGATGGCACGCGTGGACAAACAACGTGCTGTCGCCCGCCTCGACACCCACGGCGCATTCCTACTTCGAGGCAGCGTCGACCAGGTCGCAACCATGATGAACGTCAGCAAGGTCACCTTGTACGCCTACATCAATGCCGTCGGGTAATCGGGTAGTCGGGTAGTCCGGCTTTCGCCTCGTCTCTCGCCGAACCCTGGAGTCCGGGTAGTTTCACTGGGTGACTCCTCTGCCCTACCTTGACCATGTCGCTGCCGACAGCGCCCACTTCGCCAGTTCTAGCGCTGGCAATCTCGACAAGACAGTCGATCATCTTGGTTGGTCGGTCCGTGAACTCGTGGCCCATCTCGGTGGCGTCTACGCCATGGTCACTGCCAATGTGGACAACCCAACCGACACCCCTGAGCGAGCTGGCGACGAGGCCAACGCTCCCGACGGCGATGCCATCAACGACTGGTTCACCGAACGACGCACAAGCATGCTCGCTGCGCTCAGTCACGCGCACGCAGATGCACCCGCCTGGACCTTCACTGGCGCCCAGACCGCTGGTTGGTGGATGCGGCGTATGGCCAGCGAAACAGCCGTGCACCGTTGGGATGCTGAAGCTGCCCTGCGTCCCATCGCCGGAGTCACGCCGATCGACGGTGACCTGGCCACCGATGCCATCGACGAATACTTGGCGGTCAGTCTCCGGTTCTCCTCGAGCCGACCAGATCGCGTGTATCCCGACCAGTCGCTCCACCTCCATCGTGGCGACGGACCCGGAGAATGGATGCTCGTGGCCGATAGCAACGGCGAACTACGTGTGACCCACGAACATGGCAAGGGCGATGCGGCGGTCCGTGGACCGGCCTCTGAACTCTTGTTGTGGGTGTGGGGCCGGCCCACTCATGATCTGCAGATCTTCGGCGACGAAGCTGTCGCTGCTGCCTGGCGGGCCCTCGCCCCCTAGGAGCAGGCAGAGCCGACGCAGAAGGCCACCAACAACGCCTGCAACCATGTCCGACGAACTCCGGTGAAGCGCAGAGCTTGTCGGGATCGCCGAGGCGAAAGGCCGTCGATAGCGTTTCGGCGAGGAACGAGCTGAAAGGCGGACTTCCCCCGAGCGGGGCGGTGCAACGCAGCAAAACAGCAAAATGGCAGTGACGTGTCGGGGGTACCGAGGCCACTGCCATTTGCTGATAATCGTGCTACGGATTCAGCGCAATGCGCTGAACTGCAGTTCAGGAGGTACTAACCGTTAGGCGAGTGCAGCGCCAACAGTGTTCGTGATGAGTGCAGCAACGGTGTACGGATCAGCGTTCGCCATCGGGCGACGATCCTCGAGGTAACCCTTCTTGTCGACAGCGCACTGCCACGGGATACGGATCGAAGCGCCACGGTCAGAGGTGCCATAGCGGAACTCTGACCAGTGAGCAGTTTCGTGAGCGCCTGTGAGGCGGTCTTCCTTGCCCTGGCCGTAGCCAGCAAGGTGTTCTTCAGGTTTGCCGGGTGCACCCATTGCTTCGGCGGCAGCGATGAGTGGCTCCCAGCCTTCGCGCATGGCTTTGGTGGAGAAGTTGGTGTGCATGCCAGCGCCGTTCCAGTCACCCTTCATTGGCTTGGCCGCGATCGACGCGATCACGTCGTACTTCTCGCTCAGCACGTCGAGGAGGTAACGAGCGATCCACAGGTGGTCGCCAACCTCGACGGTGCCTGCTGGGCCAATCTGGAATTCCCACTGGCCAGGCATGACCTCGGCATTGGTTCCGCTGATCTTGATACCAGCTTCCATACATGCTGTGGTGTGTTCCTCGACCAGGTCGCGGTAGGCGACTCGGCCGGTACCCACGCCGCAGTAGTACGGCCCTTGAGGACCGGGGAATGCTCCGTCATCGGGGAAACCTGCTGGCCAGCCGTTGCGCTTAAGCAAGGTGTATTCCTGCTCAAGACCGAACCACATCTCCTGCTCAAAGCCATAGGCCTCGGCGGCAGCTACTGCTGCGACACGGGTGTTGGTTGGTAGCGGTGACATGTCGTCAGGTGCGTAGGTGTCACACATGATGAGAATGTCATTACCGCCGCGCAGTGGGTCGGGGCACGAGAACTGTGGTTTGAGCACCACGTCGGAGTTCTCGCCCGGCGCCTGGTTAGTGCTGGAGCCGTCGTAGCCCCAGATTCCAGGCTCCTTGCCGTCTTCGAGGACCCTCGTCTTTGAACGGAGGCCTGGGTACGGGTCCTCAGCGCCATCGATCCAGATGTATTCTGCGCGGTACATAGTGTCTCCCTATCGAGTCCGGTGTGCGCGCTCGCAACATGTCGTGCAACGCAAGTTCGTACTCTAGGGACCTTATGTGAACACCGTGTTACAGCATGTCCCCCAGACCGTTTCGGGCGGCGACTGACCACAAACCCTCGGGTAGGGTCGTCCTCGTTGTGAAACCTTTGCTCGTATACCCGTCTCCTGTGCCGGCAGAGCTGGCTCAAGCGCTGGATATGGCTGGGCGCGAGTATGTTGCCATTCCGACCGAATCGGCTGCGGTAACCCAAGCACCGGTCGACGGTTGGGCCGGAGCAGTCGTTGCTGCCGATATCAATGCGGACGGCGCATGGTCCATGTGCCGGGCGTTGCGTAAGGCCGAAGAGCCGTTGCCGCTGGTGCTGCTGATCAACGGCCGTCAACTCGACGATCTGACCGACCGTGACGACCTGTTCGACGATTTCTGCATTACGCCGTTCCATCCCCGTGAGCTTGATCGGCGAATCACCCACGCACTTTCTGCGTCTGGTTCCGGTGACAGCACCGGGCAGATAATCACGTACGAGGACCTCGTGCTGAACGTAGACACGTATCAGGCTGCCGTTGGTGGAAACTCGCTCGACCTGACACACATGGAGTATGAACTCTTAAAGTTTCTCGCCTCCAGCCCTGGCCGGGTGTTCACTCGCGAAGTCCTACTCAGCCGAGTATGGGGATATGACTACTTCGGTGGCGCACGCACCGTCGACGTCCATGTACGTCGGCTGCGGTCAAAACTTGGTGACCAACATGCGTCGATGATCCAGACCGTTCGGTCTGTCGGTTACAGCCTTGGCACCTCAAGCTGGAACGGCTGACAAGGTGCTGCGATAGCGGCGACGTTCTCGAGTCCGTGCTGCAACGTGCCCCGTACTGGCCCGTCTCCCATCTCACTCACGACGTGCCCGCCGCCTCCCGCGCTCTTGCGCCCGGATTTCTTAACCATCGTGCACTGCTTATCTCCGGTAGTTGTCTCCGGTAGCGACCGGCGTACCTGGGTCCCTCCATCTCTATGTTCTTCGGTGACCACTACGCGCTGGACTGGTTCTCCGCATAGGAAGCCCAGTGATACACGAGTTTCACGACCACCAGATATCCCCAGGCACGCCCCAGTGCTTCGGGCTGTTGTCCAAGCTGGTTGGGCTCGAAACCAGGTTCGCGCCCACCGAGGAGAAGTAGGCGAGAAATCAAACGGTGTGTTGTATGGCTGAGTCGACGCGGTGGCCGTCGTGGCCGTCGTGGTCGTCTCGCACTATCTTGCGCTCGGTGAACTACGAGAAGTGTTGCTCATTCTCACCAGTGCCGTTCTACAAACCATGTTGTCACTCATGGCAGACTGAACCATCGACGCACTGATCACCACCCAGGTGATCGCTATGTCTATTCTGCTTGTCGCCGTCTTCGCAAGCCATCTCGTGCGTGTCGTTCGCCCGCATGACACACGAGTCCAGGGAGCCACCATATGACCAGCGATCTTCCTGCGTACCGCGAGTGGGCTGAGAACCCGACCAGCGAACCGGTTGCCTACTCAGTCATCATTCCTGCATACAACGAGGCAATACGCATCTTGCCCACGGTTGCGGCCATCGCTGTGCACATAAGCTCACTTGGCAAGTCGTGGGAACTCATTGTGGCCGACGATGGGTCCACCGATAACACCGTCGAACTCCTCGACGGCCTCAACCTGGCCAATCTCCATGTCCTGCGAGCCAAAACAAACGGAGGCAAAGGCAGCGCTGTCCGCCGGGGTGTGCTCGCCGCTCGAGGTGAAGTGATCCTGTTCGCCGATGCTGATCAATCGACATCCATTGAACACTTCGGTGACCTGCTGGTCGAGATCGACCGCGGAAACGATGTCGCGATTGGATCGCGCTCTGTCGAAGGCGCCACGGTGGCAAACAAGTCACTCGTCCGCAAGGTTTTGAGCTCAGGTCTCAACTTGATGGTTCGATTCGGGTTCGGCGTGCCTTTCGCCGATACCCAATGCGGCTTCAAGATGTTCACACGCGATGCTGCCGAGCAGCTTTTCCGCCACCAACTGATCAACGAGTTCTCATTCGACCTCGAAATCTTGTATCTGGCCAAGAAGTTCGAACTGAAGGTTGCCGAGGTCCCCGTCGAATGGATCGACGCTCCAGGCTCTACTGTCGACCCGACCAAGGTGGCGATTGGATTCGTCCGAGACATGGCGCAAATCAAATGGTTTGATGTGCGAGGGCGTTATTCCACCATCAATCATCCGCCGTCCGAAGACGAGTCGATTGCTGACCCGGCACCAGAAACGCCACAGGCATGGCCGTAATGGGCATCACCACGACCTCCGCCCACAACACGCTTGATCCCTAGATCCCCCTATCCCCGCCACGAACCGACGAGCTCGACTGGACTAGTGCGCCGGATGCGCTGAATGAGCCGGAGCACCGTGTGCCCGACGGCTCTATTCGTCGAGATTGCCTCCGCCAGGAGCCCACAATGTGGCCTTGGTATCGGCTTCGTAACGTTCGGCGAGCACCTCGACTGGGGCATCGATCGCGGCATGATCACGAAGCATCTCGACACCTGACGGCAGTGCCTCGGCTTCGAGCCAGCTTTCAGGTTCCCACAGGCTGGCCCGACGAAATGCTTTGGCGCAATGCATGTAAGCCTCGTCGACAGTCACCGCAACAACGACCTTGGCGGGTTTGTCGCCAAGCGAGAAAGACTCACACAAGTCGCTATCGGTCAACAACGCAGCAGTGCCATTGATCCGCAGCGTTTCGTTCAAGCCTGGAATCATGAAAAGCATGGCCACGCTCGGATTCGCCACCAGATTCTCGAAGGAGTCCAACCGGTTGTTGCCCGACGAGTCCGCCCATGCCACTCGGCCACCGTCGATCTCTCGGGCGAAGCCTGGTTCGCCACCCTTGGGTGAACCGTCGACCGTGCCGTTGGCGTCGGCCGTCGAAAGCACCATGAACGGTGACTTCGCCAGAAAGTCGCGACAGTGATGATCCAGCTCGTGGATGACCTTGTCGACGGCACCACCACGGGCCTCTCGGTAGATCATGCGAAGGTCGTCTCGAGAAGTCAGCGCCATGACCCCATCGTAGGATCCCGAATCTCCAAGCGCCAGACCGCATAGACGCGGCGGGCCCGGACGGCTGGAAATCAAGCGCTCGCTGGGGTAGACAAGACTGCATGGCGAGCAGGGCAGAAACGGCGGAAACGGTCGAAGATTATCTGAGTGGACTTCCCGACGATCGCCGGGTCGCGATCGCCGAAGTGCGCGACACCATCGTGGCCAACCTTCCCGACGGCATTGTCGAAACAATGGCGTGGGGCATGGTCGCGTACCAGGTCCCGCTCGAGGTCTTTCCCGACACCTACAACAAGAAGCCGCTTCTCTATGCCGCGTTGGCATCGCAGAAGAACTACATGGCCGTGTATCTGCATTCGATCTATATGAACGAAGGCCAGGCCGAATGGTTCAAGGATGCCTACATCGAGACCGGCAAGAAACTCGACATGGGCAAGTCGTGTGTGCGATTCAAGAAGATCGAACAGCTACCCGTGGACCTCATCGGTCAAGCCATTGCCAGAGTCACCCTCGACGAATTCCTCGGCTACTACCGCGCCGTCAAGGGCTAACTCATCACCACAAACGAAAAGTTATGTTCCCCTGGGGACGTAACTTTTCGAGTCGCATCATTTTGCGCGGTCGACCAGCCACCGGAAGAGTGGATCGGTTGCAGCGGTTGCCAACATCTCCGGGTGCCACTGCACCGCAACAAGAGGCAGGTCGATGTGCTCGACACCCTCGATGCCGCCGTCGTCGGTCGTGGCAGTAACTCGCAAGCCATGCCCGACCTGGTCGATGCTCTGATGGTGAAGCGAGTTGACCGACTTGTTTGGGCCGTAGAGCTCCGCCAAAACAGAGTTCGCCTCGATCGCAACAACATGCTGTTCGACCGAACCAGGCTCGTCGACGAAGGCGTGTTCGGGCACGTGTTGATGCAGCGTTCCACCGGCATGCACATTGACGAGCTGGAGACCTCGGCAGATACCAAGCATGGGCAACGCTCGTTCGAAAGCACAATCGAGAAGGGCTAGCTCATAGGCATCACGGGTCGGTTCTGGCACGTGAGTATCCGGACCAAGCTCGGCGCCGTAACGATCAGGAGCGATGTCGTCGCCGCCGGTCATGAGCAAGCCATCGAGCTTCTCCACCACATCGACCGGGCCAAGATCGAGCGGCAAGAACACCGGGATTCCGCCTGCAGCGATCACCGCTTGGGAGTAGTCGGCGTAGAAGATATCGATAGGTGAGTCACCAAGCACATCGAGATTGCGGGCGATATCGCGGCCGTACACCCGGCCACCAGTGAGTCCAATCAGAGGGCGTGGCATGCCGGCAACTCTACGGTTTGTGTTCCACCATGCCTCTTGTCCGAAGCCCCACGACCCGGAGGTGCAACATCATCCGCGGCAGGCGAGACACCCGGACCGACAACCGACATCCTGCCTCCGATCGAGACACCGGCGCCGCTGCCGCCCGGCACAACTCGTACCGGCGCGGGCTGGCCGATCGATCGGGTAGTCGAGCAGGATCCAGGGGTCGGGCTCACCGCGTTGTTCGCTCCTGAACATGGCCTGTTCGGGCCGCACCTCTCTGACACAGGGTGACCCGGCGGCAGCAATTTTGGAGTCTTTCGTCGCCGATCACGTTGCTTCGAAAACATCTCGGCAGATGTACTGCTCGACCCCACTGGCTAGTGGCAACTACATCGCGGTCAGTTGCCGGAAGATCCCCGTCTGCGATTGGTCAGCTACAGGGAGCGAAGCCGGGATTTGATCGGCAAGAGCAAGCGCCAAGATCAGTGATCCGTTGTCGCCGTGACCGGCCTCGAACTTCGTGTAGTTATCAAGCACGTCGCGACGCAGTCGGATTCGGACCACTGTTGGATCCTCGAGTGACGAACACTTCGATGGGTCAGAACTGACGAGATACTCCCGACAGGCCATCGGACGTGCGTCTCGCACGCTGCACACACCATCTTCGAGTAACGGACACATCACTCGGTTGGCGAAATAACTCTGGGCCACATCTTCGCGTTGGGTGCTCGCTACATCACTCAGGCTCGTGCGGGTGAACCCCAACGAACGCAACTCTGCCGCGGCACCTTCGATTCGGCGTTCGACCGCGTTGCGCGTCGGTTCTTCCATTTCGGCGATGGCATCGCGGATCGAACGTAACTCGGCCGGGCCAACCGGCACGGCTTGATGACAACACACGGTGCACCTGGCCCGACAGGCCACAGTGTTTCCCGCTGCACTTGTCATCAAGTCTTGCTGGTCAGCATCGATCAGATCCTGAGCAAGCGACAAGACATCGTCGATGCTGGTAACCGTTTTCGTGGGGGTTCTCGTAAGCGGCACAGCGATGTCGTTGGCCTAAACGCCCTTCTCTACCTTCCAGCTGTACTCCCCATTGCCCTTCTTCTTCCCCTTGGAATCATTCTCGGTGTAGCTGAAGTCGACCTTGCCGACATAGAACATCGAGAAACCAGGCTGAAAGTTCACATCGGCGAAACCCGCAACGTCATCGCCGCTGTCAACCTCCTCCAGCGCATTGGCAAGCTCCTGGAGCGCCGCTGCGACCCGAGGGCTGGCGTGATAGTCATCGCCAGCTTCAACACTGATGCGAAGTTCGTCTTTTGCAATGGGCGCATCGTTTGTCATGTTCACGGGACGCATGACAGAGCGATTCGTTACAAGCGAAGTGTGTCTTCTTCAACGACGCCAACTACAACAGGGTGTATGAATCGCGATCATGAAGACCTGGACGTCATCCGAGCCGAGGTCCGCCGCCTGTGCGACAAGTACGGCAACGAGTACTGGCGCAGCCTGGAGCCGAGCACGTACCCCGAAGAATTCGTGCGTGAACTCACCACCCAGGGATGGCTCGGTGCACTGATTCCTACCGAATATGGCGGTGGAAGCCTGAGCCTTGGCGGGGCGTCGGTGATCCTTGAAGAGATCTCGGCCAGCGGTGGCAATCCCAGTGCATGCCATGCACAGATGTATGTGATGGGCACGCTGCTTCGCCACGGCAGCGATGAACAGAAGCAGAAGTATCTGCCCAAGGTCGCCGACGGCACCTTTCGACTGCAGGCCTTTGGTGTCACCGAGCCGACCGCCGGTTCGAACACCACCATGATCAAGACCAAAGCCGAGCGCGACGGTGATATCTACAAGATCAACGGTCAGAAGATCTGGACATCCCGGGCCGAGTACTCAGATCTGATGGTGTTACTTGCTCGCACCACACCCGTTGACGACGTTGGTGACCGACTGAGCGGCCTGTCCACGTTCTTGGTCGAGATGCGCAAACCCGACGGCTCGCTGATCGATGGTCTCACCATCAATCCGATCGAGACGATGATGAACCACTCGACCACCGAGGTGTTCTTCGACAATGTCGAGATCCCCGCTAGCGCATTGATTGGCGAAGAAGGCAACGGCTTCCGTCAGATCCTTGGCGGCATGAACGCCGAGCGCATTCTGATCGCTAGCGAGTGCATCGGCGATGGCAAATTCTTCCTGGAGCGTGCGTCGGCGTATGCCAACGAGCGGGTGGTATTCGACCGCCCAATCGGCATGAACCAGGGTGTGCAGTTCCCGCTGGCCAAGGCCCAGATCCATCTCGAAGCCGCAGACCTCATGCGATGGAAGGCCTGCGACCTCTTCGACGCCGGTGAGTCATGCGGTCCCGAAGCCAACATGTCCAAGTTCCTAGCCAGCAATGCTTCGTGGGAAGCCGGCAACGCTGCCCTCGACACCCATGGCGGGTTTGGCTTCGCGGCCGAGTACGACATCGAGCGCAAACTTCGTGAGACCCGGCTCTACCAAGTAGCGCCGATCAACAACAATCTGATCCTGGCGTTCGTCGCCCAAAAACGCCTGGGCCTCCCCAAGAGTTACTAGCGCGAGATGCAGAAGGGGCGTGTACTCCCACGCCCCTTTGCGTCAGGATCTTGGCGTTGCGGTCTCATCGCTAGGCTGTGGCATGGCGATTCTTACTGGTGACATCCTTGCTCTGAACCGTATTGAGACCACGTTTCACGCGGTTGGGTCCGATGTCATGGTCCGGCTCGGGCGAAAGGTGATCGCCACCGGCAAGGTGACCGACAACGACGACTTCTCGATCGAGTTGCCCGACGATGTAGCCGGCGAACTCGAGATCCAGCTTGGTATGCACAATGCCGCGCCAACACTCGTGGACTATCACGGTCAAGACCTGCATGTCACCTTGCTCTACAGCAATGTGAACAACTACTTCGCCTAGGCAACCGACATGGCAAAGGTCATTGGCGAAGTCGCTCGTCTGAACCCCCTAAACATCATCCAGCACGCGCACACCGCACTCGTGCTTGTGATCCAGGATCGTAAACCGCTGGCATTCGGCGAGTGAGCGTTGCCACCGGCGTGGTGGTTAGCGGCAGGCGTCGATCCGGTCGACCTCGATGCGAAACGGCCCGTCGACACCATCGCTGATCATGATGCCGAGCTGCGTTGCCAGGTCGGGACGAAACGGATCCGACGCAACCGCCCGGCCGAAGATCCTGGGATCGAGGCGGTCGAAGTCGATCCGTGCCGTCTGCCAACCATCGTCATCGGATTCACCAAACAGCAACGTTTGTTGCTGTGAAACACGACGGTCCCGCGTTTGCAGGCCGTCTTCGAGTGTGATCTTGTACGTGCGCTCGTCAGTACGAGCTCGCACGATCAGATGGGTGAATCCGGCAAGTGTTGTGGGCGCGATCTCGGCTCGGACCGATGAGAAGCCGCCACCATCGGTGTTGATTTCGCCCTCGAACAGCATCACCGAGTTCTCAAACACCGGGCCGCCGCTCGACCGTCCGCCCATGACATTGTCGTTCACGATGAACCAGCCGAAGTTCTCGGCATCGAGCGCGAAGTCGGTCAACCTGATGCAGTCCAACTCCGGTTGTGCGTTCGGCGCAGGGGTCGGCGGAGTTGCCGGGCTGGCAGACGTTGGGTCCATGGGATCAGTGTCCTCGGTCGTATCGGTATTCGTGGTTCTGTTGCTGGTGCTGGTGCTGGTGCTGGTCACGACGGTGGCCGTCGTACCGGCTTCTGACCCAACGTCGTCTGGCGAGGCACTCGGTGCCGTGGACGTAGGGTCCGGCGCGACCGGTTCAGGTGCGTTTACGCCTGGTTGAACGGTTGTGGCCGTTGGGTCTGGCGCAGATGGCTCATCTGTGGTCTGAGTAGCCGAGGCGAGGGAGTCCGATGTCGAGGCAGCGCCGCCACAAGCCAC
>ERZ651776.1687-NODE-1687-length-25907-cov-11.943012_pt1 | contig 25907 bp, 25 predicted proteins | sample MGYA00514761_ERZ651776 | MGnify/ENA metagenome assembly ERZ651776 | reverse complement strand
TGTGTTTTTTTTCGATTTTTCAAAATTGGGTCTTGGAACTTTGAAAAATGATGCATTTTGTGGAATTATCTAATCTAGTATATATATATATATATATATATATGTCGGTTTACAGCGTGGATTTTGATAATAGCAGCAAAAAAATTGAATTCACAGATAGCAGTAAAAAAAAGAACGTATACTTGAATTTAAGTTCTCTTGTTTCAGTTGAAACTGGATTACCATTAACAAATAATGCAACAATTGTAAATGATTATATCAAAAAACAAAATGAGTTGAATTATTTAGATTCCATGAAAGATTTTAAACAAGGTAATACAAATGTAACTGCTGCTGCTGCTGCTCTATTATTGAATGATCTTAAAATTTATGATGTTGACCAAACCTTCTCGATCACGCAACCTTCAAAGTTCGAAGAAATTTTGAAAAACTGGAGAAAACAAGTAATTGATGAATATGATTCGAAAATTCACTATACTTCGTGGTCAAAACCTAAAAAAAGCACACCATTAAATGCGCCAAAAAATTATGATGTGATTATCTGGGAAAGTGGTTTAGGTATTGATAAATTTGTAGTATCTTCTGTGAAAGGAATGAAAAACTTTGGTTCGTATATAGATCCTTTATCAAAATCAAAAGCCGATTTTGTGTTTCCAGAAAGTAATGCTACAATAAAAATAAATGAAGCATTTATGAAATTAATGGGTTTTGGTGATTCAAAACTGATAGCAAAAACAATAAATCAAAATGATCATTATAATTACAATATGATTATTAATCTTCCTCATGCCGTTTCTTGTAATAATGGTGATACTAAGTGTGTCATTGAATATGATTACAAAAGTACAGAAAAAGATCCTAATATGAAGTTTTTTGCTGGAAATGCTGAAAAAAGTAAAATGGTAAAAAAATCATCTACTACTGATGATAAAATAAAGACAATTATTTTAAAAGAATGGGGAGATAAAATGCAAGTTCTTATTTACTTCATTTATTATAACTTGATTGATAAAGATATTACTATGACCACATGCGATTTTGTTGTTTTTATTTTTTGTATTTCTCTAAAATTACCGTGTATATATACAGGCAAACAAGATTCAAAAGATAACAAAATTAAAGTGGGGAAGTTTTATTCTATTCAAGAATTTAAACCAAGTGAAACACCAAATCAAGATGCACAAAAGCGTTTTAACAAATTGCGTAGTGATATATTAAAAGAAAATGAAAGTTTTATTGAATTAGTAAAACATTTGCAAATGAATAATACAATACTTGAATTTGCAGGAGATTATTTGAGTAATCAAGACCCATCTTTTTATCAGAATATTATTGATGATGTGCAAAAAATACAAAATATTCTCAAGAATAACATTGAATACCAAGAAATAACAAGTTTTAACACGACGCCAGACGCAGATTCGGTATTTATCAATAGTTTACGGGAACAAGAAAAAGAAATGAAACACAATTGTTTGATCATACAATTCATAAAATATTACAAAAATCAAAGTAAATACAAATTATTTCAACATAGTCGCTATACTAAGAAAGTTCTTTCTAGTTATCAAGATTCTAAATCAAAAAATATAGAATTGAATTTAGTTTACAATGATAATACGCCTTTTTACAAACTAGCAACACCGCCAGCAGGAGGAGGAGGTTCAATTAATAAACCCAAAAGACAAAAAGGTGGTGCAATAGAAAATACTGATTATGAATTTGATGATTCTGAATACATTAGTGTATTTGATAAGTCAGATATTGATGATCATGATGAAGCTATAAAAGTTTTGTATGATGAGTTTAATACAAATCCTGGTGATAATAATTATTATTCTGTTGATTTACAAAAAATATTTGATTCTTCACTTGAACCAAGTTTTGAATCATTTATTTCTAAAAATAATATTGACATGAAATACAAAGAAAATCTAAAAGATACAATCAAAAACTATTTAAATTACGAGTCTTATTTTGAAAATAAAACTAATTTTTATATTGAAGAAAGCGATATTGAAATTATCGTAAATGATTATTTAATTAATTTACAATACATTTCTTTACCTTCAATAGAACAATTTTCTGACCAAGCATCAGAACAAAATACAAATAAAAAAGGTCGTTCACAAGAAGACAAATCACCAAAAGATATATCACCATTAATTAATCCTAATAAAAGTAGCTCCAAAAACACTAAATCCAACAAAACTAGTCCTCCAACAAAACTAGACCTATATGGTGGAATTTCTAAAAGACGAACCAAAAAAAATATTACCAAAAGAAAAAAGAAAAGGTACACACGGAAGAAGAGATAAAAATCTTATAACATATCATTATTCATTAACGTAACTTCCCCGGACAATTCTTTCAGCAATTTCAGCTTCATTTTTTCAGGCAATTCCATTGTATTTGTACCGGCAATTAGCAAGTATTTTTCTCTAAGGGCATCGCTCTCCATCCACTCAGGATAGCGCGCTTCAAACTCGCATATCCACTTCTTTCTTATGCCTTCTTCCGTGTTTGTAATTATTTTCTCTCCACTATCCTCTTCCCAACCCGCTGTCTCATCCTTGATATACCACTCCTTCTTCTTTTGATTGGTGCAATGGAACGGGCGCTCTGTGAGTGAAAGAGGTTTCAGATTTTTGAGCACCACGTTTGTGATACAATCCCTCTTATTCTTACACACATCATCCAAAGTGACCTCCAGTTGCTTGGCAAAATGCTGGATGGACATGGCATCGGCACACTTCTCGGAGAGAAACATCTGGACATTGATAATCTTGTTATGGCTATTTGTGTTGATGGTGCTATGTTTGATATTATTCAGTTTGGGTATTACCTCTTGTAAAAGTGTTGTCTGCGTAGCGATGGTCGCCTTGTGCTCATTTTGCATGGCGATCATTTGTTCTTGTAGCACCTTGTTCTGGCTCATCACATCGCACAGCAATTTCACGATGGGTTGCGAAGACCCCTCCATTCCAGACTCCTCGTCCGACATCCCATACTTACACATCTTGAGATGCCGATAGTAACTCGTGTCGTGGACGTAGCGTTTCCCACACGCACATTCGTAACGAACTTTTTTACTAGCATTTTTACTAGCATCACTAGCATTATGCTTCTTGGTCTTAAGATGACGCTTCCATTGCGATTCTCGCACACCGAAATAATCACACTTTGCGCAATGGAAATTCGACGGAACCTTTTCGAACCCTTTCACTAGCATTTGGTTCTATATTATGCTAGTGAAAAAAGTTCCTAAGTCCCTTCAAAAACTATGTTTTTTGCCCCAAAAAGTCCCCTACATAAGGTCCCTACATAGATATTCGGGTATGCCTATGTTGTGTCCCTACATAATGTAGGCAAGTGCCCTTTTTTTGTCACTTTTTACAGAGGTTTGAAAGGTGATTTACATAAATGAGTTTTTTAGGGTGATTTTTTTCGATTTTCAAAATTGGGTCTTGGAACTATGAAAAAAGAGTGCATTTTATGAATTTTACTGTGTTAATCACCAAAACAAAAATAGTATATAATTATCTCAACTCACTTACCATAACGTGATATCGCTTGCCAAAGCATTTTTCCAAAGAATTCTTTCAACTTCATTCAGAACCTTCATCGCAATACCTTTTTCTTATTACATATTATATGGCGCGTACAAGAAAGCATTCCATTAAAAAGCGCACAAAGACTCCGAAGCGCACAAAGACTCCGAAGCGCACAAAGACTCCGAAGCGCACAAGAAAATCTTACGGGAAAAAACGCCGCAATCATCGCAAAATCAATAAAAAAGGTGGCGCGAATCCGCCGGCCAAAGCCAAAGAGGCTGCATTATTGAAGCAGATCAATGATGGCAAACAATACACGGTAAATTATCTTAAAAATATATTAGGTGATGATGAAAATTTCCATTCAGTCTATAAAGATAGATCGTTGACATATGAAGAGATAGCAAATATGTTGGCGGATCCAATTGACAAGGAAAAATGGAATGATTTACATCTTACATTAAAAAATGGTGATGTCATATTTCAAGTATCATATGATGAGGATTTTGAACCAGAACTCGACGCAGCATTCCTTGTGATTGATGATAAACTGATGGTTTTTCCGAAAGCCGGTAGTAATCCAGTCTACGAAACTGATTTAGGTGATGATGATTTTATTGATGTGGAAGGTAATATGATTCACCCCACAACATTCAGAATCATTGAAGTTGGATATCCGATCGACTTTGGATCTCCGATCGACTTTGATCGGTAGATGTTTAGAGAAAATAGAAATAAAAAATTAAGTTCATGTTTATCGTGGATTATCCATGAACCCAACCTATTTCGTATCTGTAAGCAGGCAAAGCGAGCGCGGAAGAGTATTTGAATCTCCTTTCTCATCGTCTGTACAACAATCCACGTCGGGTTCATAGGCATCGTCCCCATCGTTCAGGAGTATTCCCTGGTCCTGATCTTTCTCGGGTGTTCGGTGCAATGAAATGGAGTTTGTGTATGTGCCTCCGCGAACGTTGTTATATCCATACTTCACTATGTAGCTGTTAGTGTAAATCTGCTCAATTTCGTCCGCTAAAAAACCAGGGCAATTATCGAGTATTTTGTATTTCACGGGCTTGAACTTCTTCGTCACTTTTGATCCGTTGCCCGTAAAGTGTTGCCGCATCCGCCGCTGAATATTCACCGTTTTACCAATGTATTTTTTCCCATCTTCCAAATTTATCTTGTATATGTAAGTATTTTGGTTTATGTCTTTCGTATCATATATTGAATCACTTTCGAACATGGGCGAACCGCCTTTTGCATAAGCAACCGGATTGCGTATTTCAATCCCGTTTTGCGTGTAATACTTCTGCGTGTAATACTTCTGCGTGCAATACTTCTCCGTCATGATTTCTCATATATGTATGTTTTCTTATCAGGAAACAAACATATTTCTCTCTTACTCCTCTTTCATAAACATACCTATCTAACCCATATGAACCCATATGAACCCATATGAACCGGTTGTAACTGGTAGTTCTCTGCTTCTCAGCCCTCTTCCTCAATCTATGTTAAGAGAGAAAAGAGAAGCAACCTAAAATGTATCGTATATAAGCGTTTATTTATCTTGATTAAGCATCTTGATTTATCTTACTATTGACCTTCGATTCGAATTATCATGATACACACCTTGATTTGTGTATATGAAATGCTAGGGTTCACGCACTCTTTGATGGGACTTAGTCGCTCCGACCCAATGCGTCCAATCGCTTCTTTAATCTCGTCTTCATACTCCTCTGTCAAACCGAAGTAATCCGGGTCGATATCCACGTCTTCTGTTTCCATTATCGACAATATTTGGTTTTCAATTGTATTTTTTGAAACTTGCCTACAGTTTGCGATTTCCTCTATGGACTTGCCTTCACGAAAATGCGTGAGCACCTCCTCCTTCGCGGTGGATTTGCGTGGAGTGGGCTTTCTTTGAAAACTATTGAAGAAATTGGATACATTCGATGTTGTAAGAAACCCGAGCCCTTCCATAAACTCGTCCCCGTAGGTCATCACGAATTCGTCGGATATTCCATCCACTCCCCAGAGTTCAGTGATATTTTTGGGACACTTATCGACGACGTTCATCAATACGCGATCATTCATAAACATCGCCGGAATGACCCCGTGCTTCTTGGCCATCGCGTCTCTGACCTGGGTAAGTCGCATCAACTTGCTGTCCACGGTTGCGAAGTATTTGCTCTTTGTGGAAACGTCCTCCTCAATCCGCGCCATCAACGGCAGAGACGCGGACAGTTTTGCTTTGCCAATCCCGATGACCATTGCTCCGTAACTCCCGACGGTGACACGCTCCACGATATCCTTTGATGCTAGAACGTCGATGACATCGCGCATCCACTTTTTCGACTTTCCGCGAAACACGGCATCGTTGTCCTTTTTGACCAGCGCAATCGTTTTTTCCATCCCAAGATTGTATCCGGTTTTGTTACGGTTTGCCTGGATGACCCGGACAACGACCTTCGCCTCTTCGCTGAGGTCCTTGGCATCCTGCTTCTTGGTTCCACAGCAATTGTCGCACATGTTGCATTTCGGGATGTGGGTAATCTTGTCTTCGGTCGAAAACTCCCCCGTCTCAAAGTAGTAATCAATCATCTGCTGCCGACAAAGGTTATTCTCTCCAAGATAGCACCTGAACTTCTTCATCGCTTCCGTTTTAATCTTTTTCTGACTCTCTTCCGATGACTTGGATATGAGCAGTCCCACCGTGGCGAAGTCTTGCGAGTTATAGTAAATCGTGGCCTTGCTATTTATCCCGTCGCGACCTGCCCTTCCAATCTCCTGATAATAGCTTTCGATGTCTGAGGGAACCCCGTAGTTCACGACATGGCGAATGTCCGACTTATCGATCCCCATACCAAACGAAATGGTCGCCACAATCACCATAATCTCTCCCTTGATGAAGAGTTCGTGGCTACGCTCCTTGTCTTCCTTTTCCATCCCTCCGTGATAATAGGCCGTCGTCACACCTTTCGCTTTCAAATCAGCAGACAGCTTCTCGCAGATTTTCCGCGTTTGCACGTAGACAATGGTCGGTTCGTCGAACGTACAATCGGAGAATTCGCTCTTCGGACGCACGCTAATCTCCAGATTGGTTCGCCGTGTTCCTAGGGAATACTCGCATGCCTCAGTAATGTTGAGAAACTCGTACATTTCATCCAACACGCGAGGGGTCGCGGTCGCCGTCACGGCCAAGAGCGGTATCTGCGGAAACCTCTCTTTGATGATGCCCAGTTTCTGATAGCTCTCGCGAAAATCGTGACTCCACTGCGAGACGCAGTGCGCCTCGTCCACCGCAAACAGCCCAATGTCTCCGGCCACCCGCTCAAATACTTTTATCCGTGACGTGATGAACTCGGGCGTTGCGTAAATGATTTGGTAGTCCTTGTATTCTGACACATCAACACACGTCTCCGAGTTGAGGCATGCGCACTTGATGTTCTTGCTGTTGAGATACTGGCACTGGTCGTTCATCAAAGATATGAGCGGAGAGATGACAATGGTCGTCTTCTTCGTATAGGTGGCAGGAAACTGGTAGAGCAACGACTTGCCGCCTCCAGTAGGCAAGATGGCGAACACATCTTCTTTGTCGAGGAGGTCGGTTATAATTTCTTTCTGATAATCCCGAAATTTATTGAAGCCGTAAGCAGACTTGAGATGTGTCTCCATATTTTCCATACGCTTGTATCGATAATATATGTTTCAATTTAATAAATTATAATAAAATTGAAATAGGGGGGCATATTGTTTTCATGGAGATAATTTACAAATGGCGGGTCTAAGTGCCGATATCGAATGTGTCGGAAAAAAAGAATATCCCGATCTCCCAAGTATTCAAAAAGTTCGAGTGAAAGGAACTGTTTATCAGAAGGAAGACGGAGCACTAGTAAAATGGACCGGTAAACGAAGCGTGTTATTGTGCGAACACGGCAAACGGCGCTCCCGGTGTGGCAAATGCGGAGGCAGCGAGATATGCCAACACAACCGAAGGAGGTCCAGATGTATGGTGTGCGGTGGAAGTGAAATATGCGAGCACGGCAGGCGAAAGGCGAACTGTGTGATGTGTCGTGGAAGCGGGGTGTGTATGCATAAAAGGCGAAAGACATTATGCAAGGAGTGCAACGGGATCTCAATTTGCAAGCACGGAAAACGTGTTTCGCGATGCATCGAATGTGGTGGAGGTGAAACGTGCAATAACGATTGGTGTGGTGCAAGGAAACAAACAAAGTATCAAGGGTTTTGTTACGTTTGCTTCGTGAACAATCCCGAGTTTAAGGACCACGAAATCGTAAGAAACTACAAAAACAAAGAGCGCGCTGTCGCGGATTTTGTAAATAATCTGGATGAGACGAATGACCTAACGTGGGTGCACGATAAGATGATCGAGGGAGGCTGCTCTAAACGGCGCCCCGACCTCCTAGTAGACATGGGTTCGCATATCGTTATTGTCGAGGTTGACGAGCAGCAACATGCGGATTATGACACCACGTGCGATCAAGTGCGAAATATGAACTTGTGGGAAGATCTGCAATGTAGGCCCATCGTATTCATCCGATTCAATCCAGATAAGTATACGAAACAAGAGATTACGGTTCCATCATGCTGGACGCTTAACAAGAAGGGTCTCTGCGTCCTCAAACCCAGCATGAGAAAAGAATGGACGACGCGTCTTTTGGGTCTTCAAGAAAGCATTATTTACTGGACGAAAAATGTTCCGTCAGAGATGCTGACAACGCGATACCTGTTCTACAATGAGTAATTTATAAAAAACAAGTTGGACATGTTGTTTATAAAATATACGAGAGCGTAACCCTTCACCATCCGAAGTTACTGCCCATTGTCACGTCTCCCCCAACTACTGCGCCCGAGAAGAAATCGTTTTTAATCGTGTGCGGGAGTACGCTAGCAGTCATCGGAAACTCCACCGGAGCCGTGTTGACAATGCGCACGACGTTCCCAGACCAAGGCGTATTGAGAATGCAGAAGAAGGGTCGTTCAAACCCGTCCTCCGTGTAAAGTTCTACAACCTGTTTGTTGTTGTTGGGACCTTGGAGAAGTTCGATACGAGCATTGAGCGGTCGCCCATCGGTCTTGAGAAATACTTGGACGGAGTCCACCATAGGCGCAAACGGATATGTTCGGAGCGCACCACCCTGGATTGTTGCCGAAGAAACAATACACTCGTCCGACGGACCCTCGACATCGTTGGCAATGACGTCGGCAGCAAACGGGAACTCGAGTTGACCGATGTTCCGGATTGCGACGGTGTTCGGACCGCGCGGCGTGTTGATTGTGGCCGAAAAGGGACGCTCGAGACCGTTCTCGACGTAAACGCGCATCTTGCACGGAGTATTATCCGGCCCGTTCCAAAGCTCGATGTCCGCATCGAGCGGACGACCTTCGGTTGCGAGAACCACCTGCACCTGCTCGACGAGCGGGGAGCGGTACGACCACGTGCGGAGGGAACCGCCCTGCACGATGATTGGTGGCGTGGGAAGAGGAGGCTGGACATTTTTGGATGGAGCAGGCGCTTCCGACGCCTCGTTCGTCTTCATGCTGGCGGCATAAAGATCATTCATGCTCTTCAGTTCGGCGGTGCGCACGGGCGCGACGCGTCGGGTCGGCTGGAATGCGCGTGTTCCATCGGCAATAAATGTCGCCAGAAGCATGATAATAATCCCGGTCTTCATAGTAAATAAATATATCGCATTTTGTTTAAACCACTTTAGATTATTTTTTAATTTATACAAGAAATCTTATTTGGCGACGGTTGTTAGGGATTATCTTTGTAGTTTTTCTCGAATGAAATTGGTCACAATCAGTTATGAATGTATTTTTCATTGTAGAGCACGTGGCTAACGACGATTCCCTTGGACATGTCAAAGAGTAGTTTCGACTGAAACAACCAAGGAAAATACTCCCCGAAAACTACTAACAAGAGAGAAAAGGCAACCACCCCACCAACGTTTTTATAAGGCGCATCTTTCATAAATTTCCAATTCGTTTTGTAATGATTTGGAACGTGCAGCAAAACCATGTAACCAAATAAAATGTTCGGGTCGTATTGGATCGAAGCCAACAACAACGCGCCGCTCATTGCGTATTTAGGAATCAGCGCGTTGGCAGGCATATCGTGACGAAAATGAACTATGGATGCCACAATAAACGCCTCGTCCAGGAGGAGCGGTAGGTGCTCGGACAAGAAGTGCGAAGAGACCAGCGAGGCGGTGTTATACGCCACCAATTCGGCGGTGGTGTTGTGCTGCAGAGCGTGTACAATATCGGTGATTCCGTGCGGCGCAATCACGGCAGTCAACAAATGTTTATGAAAAGTGGGAATCATCGTTACTCTTGTGTTACATTATAGTTTTACATTATAGTTTTACATTATAGTTTTACATTATAGTTTTACATTATAGTTTTACATTATAGTTTTACATTAATTATTATGTAAAGACAACCGCCAAACAATCAATAAATCTCTCGTAAAATGCCGAAATACCCTGGTTCCAAAGCATATGAGGACAGCGCGGTGGCGGAAATGAGATTGACGGTAGATAAGTTGTTTCGAAACCAGCGAATGAAAGAGTTAGTGAAACCGGACATCCAGTGTTCCCTTGATGATGACAAGGTGGAGGAGATGCGCGGCGAATATAGAGAGAAACCCGAACTGTTCCGTTCCAAGAACAAACTCATCATGGTCGACCTGAATGATACGTGGTATTTAGTGGACGGGCAACATCGCTATGAAATGTTGAGGCGCGAGTTCGAAGACAATAAGGACCTGAAAGAAGAAGTAATCGCGTTATGGTATAAGTTCTCCCATGAAGCAGATGTGAATGAACTGTTTCGTTCTATCAACAAGGACTCAATCAAGAACAGAAATTATATCGACGTGCAAAACTTCGCCATGGTCAAAATCAACGAGTTCATGAATCTCCTTCGAGACTATCATTGCGAATCGTTCAACAAAACCAAGAGCGCAAAGAGCGCACGAAAGACATTGGAGGAGCTGAGAGGCGAGCTGATGAGCAACGGATTTTTCGATGACCCACATCTATCCGAACTATCTTCGAGCGAACGATACGATTATTTCGTGACAAAGAATGACGAGTTTTACCAAACGTCGAACTACGAAAGTATGATAATGTATAACCCTTCTATGTTTTATGAAAAGGAGCGGACACCCATACAAGAAAAGATCGTCTTCACCACGAAACACAACAACTTTGTGAAGTGGCTCTGTCAAGAGGACAACGCTTTTCTCTCTTGTATCCACTATTACAGGAAGGATAAGAAGAGCATACCCACGGCAGTTAGAACGGCAGTGTGGCGAATGTATTACGGAGATGATGAAACTGCTACGTGTCCCATCACGTTTTGTAATAACCCGATCAGTCGCAAAAGTAATCCCGGTATGCACTGCGGACATATGGTGAGTGAAAAAAATGGCGGTCCAACCACCGCGCATAATTTACGTCCTATTTGTAGTAGATGTAATTGTGAAATGTCCGACTGTAATTGGGAGGATTTTGACAAGGCCTCCTATGATACGCGAAATGTTGTCTAACGGATTTTATTGCGGTTCTGGTAGTTGTAGCGATGGCGGCTTGTGATGTTTGCGGTGCGACCTTTACTCATGTGTTGCTTCGTGTAGCCATTGTTCCTCGTGTTGTCTCGCCTCTTGTCGTTCAATCCACCGCGCAACATATTAAGTCTATGTCCCGCGTTCGCCGCGAACGCCGCGTTTGCTTCCGCATTCGCAATGATCTTGAGAAGAGCAGTGAGAGTCATGGTAGTCATGGTAGTCGTAGTCATGGTAGTCATAGTCGTAGCAGTCATTGTTGTATATTGACGACACACCTCCCAAATTTCCATTTCAATTTTTTCCAAAAACCGAAATGCGAGGGAAAAGTATGTAAGAATAATATCGTTTTGAATAGTATAAATAATGCGCGGTCGTAAAAACAAAAAGAATGGGCAAATCGTATTTGCGGATTACCCGAATTTTAGACCCAATATGAGCCCTAAAGAAATGTTTCGCGCGGGGAGTTTCGGAGGCACTTACTGGAGACCAATTCATTCCACCGTAACAAACAAGGATTACAAGAACCAACACCATAAGTATCCCAAATCTTGGTGGCGCGGAATCCCCGAACACCACCTGACGAACGAGTGGGATAATTACGACACGAGCATCAACACCTACAATGCGAAGGTCGGAACCACCTTAGAGTTTTGGGAGGAGAAAGATTGGATCGACCCCGCGCACCCGTATGGGTGGGTGCAATGGTATTGCGACTTTTACACGGGCGAACGGTCGCACGACGACGAGCGCCAAATCAGCCGGTGGAACAATCTAGCAGGCCCAAAGGGGCGCTTCCGCACGCGGCTCATCAACATGGTCAATGACGCAAAGACCACTCACGACGACACGAACATCAGTCCGGGCATACGACAAACGTTACAACATTGGGGGTATCGTTTGACGAAGGAGGATGCTATGTAAGTAAAATAATATCAATGTATTATATATCATATATGCAAAGTATCAATAATTTGGATAACGATGAACTACTGAAAAGTTTACCCTGGTTTCAAAATAAAGTCAACGTATTGAATAACAAAGAAAAAGAAGAAGAAATAACTTCGCTCGCAAAAAACATTTTGGAAAAGATAGAAGATATTTTCAAAGAACGTCGTTTTGATGAGGAAGCGATTGATAAGTATTTAATAAATGGTAAAGGTAATGCTCAAATTTCTCAAGAAGAATTCATAAATCTAGCAATACTTAAATACAAACAATTTACTGGCAAGGGTGTTTATAACCTTGAAGAACTTTGCTCTGATATTCAAAGAAAAAAGGATGTTTTTAATTTTAAAATTGCAACAACAACAGGTAAAACGCTAGAATCGATAAAAACAAAATGGAATAATGAACACCAAAAATTCTATCCTAAGACACCTGATACAAAATTAAAACCCCAAAATATTCTTAAAAGCAATCAAGTCAATGAGAAAGTAAGAAATTTTTTGGATTTTTCAAAGAAAGGTGGAAAACGTAAATATACCAAAACAAAAAAAACTCGCAAAGAAATAACGCGTAAGAAAAAATCACAATAATTTAAATCAAAAACTTGTTTAAGTTTTCAATTTAAAGATAAAAGGACACACATACTCACTGGCAATGAAGGTCGACATCAAGAACAAGCGTATTATCAACTTTTTCAACGAGCATGCCAATTTGGATTTGGAGTCGACGCTGCTCAAGTTCGTGGAGATTATGGAGATGCTCCACGAAAATATGAACAGCACGATGAACAACACGACCGTCCTGGACATTTTGGACAATCTCAAGGCGATGAACAGCAAGATAGATGTGGTCTCTAGCAACGTGGAAAAGATTAACGGAGAGACGCAGACGCACTTTGCCATTAAAATGGGCGAACTCAAGAAGGATTATGTGGAGGAGCTGAAGATGGTGCTAACGTGTAACGTCTCGGACAAGATCGAGCCAATGTTCAAGGAGCAGAACGCGGCCCTGTTCGAGAAGACCAACCACATGATAAGCAGCATCATTCCGCGAAACGAGGAGGTGGTCACGAACCGCATCGACGCAGTGATGAAAGACCTGTATAAGAACGTGGCGGACGACACCAGGTCGCTCTTGTCGCAAGCGGTGAACGAGGAAACGCTCACCAAGTATCTGGCCGACTTCGATGGTAAAATCACGAAATCCATCGAGTCGTCGCAGACCATTCTCAACGCGGCGCTTTCCACGACCGAGCAGCGACTGGAAACGCGGATGGACAATATCCGCGAGCTCTCCACCACGAGCAGTCAGGCGACGGACATACTGAACAGTTCGGTCCACACGCTGCTGAACAAGTTCGAGAACTCGAGCGCAAAGGGGAAGATGTCGGAGAATCTCACCATCGACGTATTAGAGACGCTGTATCCGTCCGCGGAAATCGTCTCGGTGGGGCAAACCAAAGAGACGGGCGACGTCATGGTGACGCGCATGAACAAACCGAAGATTCTGGTCGAGAACAAACTGTGGACGCGCGCGGTGGCGCAGACGGAAGTGGTGAAGTTCATCCGCGATATTGAGACGCAAAAATGTAGCGGGATATTTCTCTCTCAAAACAGCAAGATAACCACCAAAGAGAACTATGAAATCGACCTGCACAATGGCAATGTCTTGGTCTATCTTCACGACGTTCACAACGACCCCGAAAAGATAAAGATTGCGGTGGACATCATCGACCATCTGAAGGAGAAACTGGACGAATACGCGGACAGCGCGAGCGACATCGACAACATTCCGAAGGAGACGATCGAATACATCAACTCGGAATACCAGTCATTCGTCTCGGCAAAGGCTGGCGTCATCAAACTTGCCAAGGAGTTCAACCGAAACCTCACGAAACAGATGGACGATATCCTGATGCCTTCGCTAGAGGGATACCTGTCGACAAAGTTCTCGTTCTCATCGAACAAGTACAGATGCGAGTATTGCTCCTTTGTGGGGAAGAACCAACAATCCAAATCGGCCCATTTACGCGGATGTCCGGAGCGAAGGCGAAAGGAACGGATACAAAAAGAGAAAGATAATAAGGGAGCAAGCGACGCGGGCAGCGATGAAGGAGGCAACGCGCAGGAAGTAAATTGCGAAGACAACCAAATTACGTTTCCGGTTACAAAACTAGAATAGGGACCGACTAAGAGATGAGGGACCTTCCTCTTCAGCTCCACGCACACGTATATCTCTGTCATTTTGGGTTAAAATATTTAAGCGATCCAATTTATTTTGCGCACTTTCCTTCTCATCTGCTTCAGATTCCCATGCGTTTACTATTTCTTGGTATCTAGATTTCAATGAATCGATGTTCAAAACTCTTAATTCATTAATATAAACAATATTATTCGAACGCTTTTTCTTTTTCCTTTGTATCTGTTCTTGGATTACATCGACAGATAGTTCGGGATTATTGTCATGTTCAAACGTCGCACCTTTTGTTGCCGTCTGATTATCGGAAGTCATTCCATGAATACCCGGAACTTGACCGAGCGTTCCATCTACTGGGAGAACAATGTCAATGTCATTTGGATATGGTTCATTAACTGTTTTACCCTGATCTTCCTCATGAAGAGCAATCGCCATTGAACCTACTATATAACTTTCATCATATCCGGGTGTGTGAATAAGAATTTTATCCGCCAATTGTTTTAGTTTCTTGTATTTTTGGAGATCTCCGCCAACCATTCGTAAGTGCTTTCTTCGAAGCGATTTTCGCTTTTTTGATTGCGTTTTGACTTTCTTGGTTCGCAGTTTACGTCTTCTTGTCATTTTTTTTCCGCGCATCAATCGGCGTTTCTCTACCGTGCGTTTCTCTACCGTGCGTTTCTCTACCGTGCGTTTCTTTACCGTGCGTTTCTCTACCATGCGTATACAATATAAATACATATTATTTCGAATAAATAATATGAATGTTCTTACAAAGAACCGCATGTACAACATCGTCTACATATCCGTATGCGTTGTCGTAATGGGAAGCGCATCCGCAGTCGTTCCTTCACATCGTATAAAGATGAAGGCTTTAGAACGAATGAAACATCTGGACTTAATATGGAGAATCAGAGAAGAAATCGACGAGTGTGATATTACCAAAGAAGGGCTATGTGGAAACATTTGCCCCACGTGCGAAGGGGAAGGTCAGTTGCGGTGTCGCTTTTGCGGTGGCACCGGATTTCTAATGTTGGGACACGACTTGATTGGAACGAACAACGATTGCCCCGTGTGCAAGGGGGGCGGACACGAAGAGTGCAAAGAGTGTATGGGAGCCGGAAGCATCGCGGAGTGGCGCGAACATCACAAATAATCGTCGCACGTAAAACATTGCAGCTTACAACACAGCGGAAGTTTATGCTCGCCTTTATAAGTATTACACATCAAATCGCTACATTTCCCTGGTATTGCGTTTAGTTTTTTCGCAAGCGTCGAACTAAGCATTGCTTCAACGCAACCGCTTTGTCCATTTATGTTTGCGGATTTGTAATATGGTGCCTTTTGTTCCCGAAGCTGCGTAATATATATGAAAAATTTGACAATACGATTCATAATATATATACTAAAATTGAATATCTTTAATACAAACATACATACTAGTTCAAACTATACAACAAATGAAAATCTCGAATAAAGAAGACCGATTCATCCAGAGTGCGGCCGAACAAGCAGAGTTGTCGCCGTGCCTGATGCGTCACGGATGTGTCGCCGTGCGTAACGGGCGTATTGTGGGGCGCGGATTCAACAATTACCGCTCCCAGTCCAAGGACGGGTTCATCAACAATTGTATGACGTGTCACGCCGAAATTGCGGCCTTGCGACAAGTAAACAAGAGAGAAATAAAGCGGTTCAACCGGATCATTTTATACGTCGTTCGCGTCGATTCTAGAAACAACCTCCAAGAATCGGCGCCGTGTATGGACTGTATGAATCTGATACAAGGACTTCATATAAAACGCGTTTTCCATAGCACCACTGGAGGCGACATCATTGTTTGTCAGCCTTGTGCATATCATAGCAAACACATCACAACCGGAAAGAAAATCCTCATCAACATTCACGTTTAATAAAAAAACTATTTCGTATAGTAACCTTTTTCTCTCTTCAACAGTTAAAATTGAATCCGGATTTTCAAAGAATCAATCTGTAGAAGAATCGATAGGATACTATACAAGATGTCCGAAAACACCGAACTATTTTGTGCTGTGAACGCAGGCGTCAATACGTGCGGAATATGCTTCGGCGAGGCATACTATAGCATTGCGACGACGCAAAAACCACACGAAACCCTTCCTTCAATGGAGCTGCTTCGTTGTGGACATGGGGTATGCGAACATTGCCTGGAACAGATGACGCGCCGCACTAGCGCTAACGCTAACGCTAACGCTAGTTTCAAGTGTCCGTATTGCCGCGAAGGAAGTGCGCTGGTTGCCAACTTCGATTTCGTTATTTCGTTGTCCCTCCAGTCCAGTGGGCTCCTGTGCGCCAGTGAGAAACTCCCTTCCCCCGTCAAAAAAATCAATACGCGTAAGGAATTCATGGAGGAATGGGAAAACACCCACTTCACCACGCTGAGTATGAAGCACAGCAAGCACCGTTTTGTTGTGCTTCATAACCAAATCATCCAAACCGAAAGAGAGCGCTTACAAAAGGTGAAGAATCGGGCTCGCAAAGAAAAAGAAATCGCTGCAAAGGCAGGAGAAAAAAGGAAGCGCGCGTGCTCTCGGAACAATGCCGTGTGCTCGGTGTGCCACAAGGATACGTTCAACAGCATGAAACAATTGGAAGCGCACATGAACGCAAAGCATCCAGCGAAGAAAATCCAACCGAAATTTACAAAGCGTTAGTGTTGGAAGTTCACCGTTCACAGTTCACCGTTCACCGTTTCATAATGTTCCCCATGTTCCAGTTCTTTCGGAAGTAGCCAGGTTTTCCCCTCACTCTTGTGCCGTGTCGAATATCGCGCTTGTAGAACTCCTGGTCTTCCAAGCGCATTTCTGGCGTAAAATTTGTGATATTTATCATTTGTCCCTCGATGCTCCACTTCACGTCCTTCAGTTTATACATATCATCGGGACTCTCCATTGAGTATACGTATTGGTCGCGCTTGGACAACGTTCGGGTCCATCCATCAAAACTGTGATCAATATTTTTTTTGTCATTAATCTTGAAAAAGCAGCTGCGATCTATCTTCAATCCTGCCTTGGTGCATCGGTCTTGAATCAAATTGTCTTCAAACCCCCATCCCCAAAAATTAGGATATCCTTTGGTAGTTTCAAAGTCCTTCCCCTTGATTGCAAACATACCGCCAAGTGTAAACTCGAAGCCGTAAAAGTGGGAGACGACGCCATCGGTAGTGGTATAGTGAATAGAACCGTTGTTAACTGGGGTGTTATCCACATCATGAAATATGAAGGTAATGTCCTTGTAATCATTCGGATACTTATCTTTCATCGCAAGGAACCCTATGTTCTTGACCGCACCGCGATTGAAGGGGCGATTGTCATGCTGGTGCGAAAAATATATTTCCCAATCGGTCGAATCGGAGAGATAATCGTTCATACGTTCGAGAAATTTCTTCTTATCGTTTTCTCGGTTCCGATACGGAACAATAAAAATACGATTGGGAACGCCCATAAATAGACCAATGATAATATATGCGATTATTTCCCTTAATACACTATTTGAGCGACGCGATGTAATCGTTTAAATCCGCGATTTTGAATCCCTTCAAATCGTCAACAAAATCATCAAACTCCATTTTAAACGGGATGCCGTTTTTGGGGTCTTTTTCGAGATCACTGAATTCGATTTTGATAGCGTTGATGATTGGTTCGGGCAAATTCTCAATCAACCTTATTGTTTTTTTCAAACATTCAAATGTGTTACGTCTATGAAGAGCAGCCAACTCTTCCTTCGTGATTTTTCCTTTGACGTTTGTTTTGTCAAGAAAACCATCTGTCTTGTTAGTTGCTATATACAAGGCAAACATCTGACAAAACCCGTGAGATTTCTTCTTTTGATACAAATCGTAAGGGTCTATTATCTTCCACTTGAAGGCATTTTTACTACGCGAACTCTCGTTCTTTTCATACGAGTAGACCCGATAGTGCGTTTCGCCATCGCCATCGCCATCCTCGCCATCCACCTCGCCTTTTTTGGTATTTGGTTTATAATAATAAATAATAGGATCGAACTTATTTCTCTCAAGCACTGGAAGAACATTCTTTCTAGGCACTTCTTGAATGGTCACTACATCACTAATTTCTTGGACTATTTTTCCATATATATATTGTGTGCCAAGCAAATGTATCAAAACTGAAAGGTATGACTCGAATATACTTTCTCCTTCTGTTGGGTTGATTCCCTGGATAAATCCTTCCTTAACGGATTTATTCCCGATTGGTTTAGTTCTAATGGATTTATTTCCAACGGATTTGTTTCTCTTGCTCTTTGTTGCGGTATTTTTAATGGTGCCTCCTTTTCTCGTTTTGCTAGCTCCTCTCGTATTTCGCGACACACTAGATGTGCCAATACTACTGTTACTGCGTGTCACGACCATAATATACAATACCGAGAGATAATTCGCGTAACTGCCAACGAATACATCATGAAAAGCATCGACAACAAATCGTAGACAATGCTCTAGTCTCATTTTGCTCAATACAAGCGTCGTATCTTGAAGCATGTTTGTTTAAAATATTTCAATTTCCATATACGGACACAGAAGATACAATGGTTTATTGACGCCCAACAAGTGAAAAAAATTGAATACCATTTGTAAGAATTTCATCTCTGTAAACTACAAGATGCAATCAATCCAGAAACTTCCTAGACAGGCTCTCGCAAGTGGCGCAATAATAATGCCGGTGGTCATTGAGCAGATTACATTTATAAACGCTATGACCGAAACAATGCATCCCCCGTTTTGCCCAATTTGTCAAAAGTATATTGTTAAGAATCATTGCAGTCAATTCATCACACCCAAACACTGTCCGATTGAAAAAAGGTAGAAAATAGAATGATAATGAAGTTGTGAAGTTGTGAAGTTGTGAAGTTGTGAAGTTGATTTTTTCAGTTGCAACAAACCAGACAAACATCAGTACATTGTGTGCAGATTACTCCACAGATACACAATCCCACACAAAACAGAATGCTAACACCAAGATAAAACACATATATTATATTGCCCTCCAACTTAATCATATATTCTTCATTGGGTTCATTTTCTTCAAGAGCAATCACAATACACATCACCCCAATACCAATACAGATCAATGTGCCACCAATCAACAGCCCTCCCGCGAGAAATGGATTGGTCTTAGTTTGCGAGTCGCCCTCAGGAACATTGCTTGCTGGTGCTGGTCTTGGTGCTGGTCCTGGTGCGGGCACAGAGACGACGACAGTCGTTGGCTCGGCGAGAACGCTAGTTGTGGGTGCGACATCAACACGCGGCACTTCGTCTACATGATTTATGCCGACAAACTTTGGTGATGGGTATTTATCGTAATAAATATCAACTTTAAGATGATTATCGTTATCGTTATCGGTCATCTTTTTTATCATTTCATTGGTCACTGTATTATCTAATCAATTTTTATACCAAGAGAAAGATGCCTGAAAATATCAGATTATCTTTAAAATATATAGTCACATATAGTATATGGTTTATGTGAATGAAATAATAAAGGTTCTAGTGGTATTAGGTGAGGACAACGATGGGAGTGCCACAAAACGAATGGTAGACGCAAAAACGGGTAATGTCACATATTATGGGTTCAATTGGGACGTTTGGAAAAGAGTGAGTGAAAAGTTGAAAGGAAAATATGATTTTCATACGTCGTTCACAAATAAATACGATAATAATTATAACTCATTTGTAGAAAAGGTTTATGGTGGAGAATATGATATAGTTGTCGGCAGTTTTTTTCACACGGCATGGAGAGAAACGCGTATCAATTACACACATCCGATTGCGATCGACGCAAATGCGGTGCTACACAAAAATGAATTTAGTGTTTTTGGAGAACTGGGGAGAGTCATTTGGAAAAGCAGCGAAATGCTAATATATTTGATATTCATAGGTGTCATCGTCGGCCTATTTCTCGTAATGATTGACCCGACGCGCGCAAAAAAAATATCTACCATAAGAGGGAACAAACATTTATTTTTGATTCGTTCGTTGCTTACTGGTATAGCAACAATGTTTGGAGAAATGGGATATTTATCCGAAAATTCGTCACTTAGACTGTCTGGTGTAATGTTTGTAGTCATTGTCATGGCGTTATCTTTTGTCCTAGTCATGTTTATTCAAGGAGCAATCACGCGAATTCTCATCAACCAGACGGGTTCAAATGTTACAAAGCAAAATGTGGGATATAAACGCCTATTAGGTCACGAAGGTTATTCCGTCGTCAACAAACTCAAACGGTTCAGAGCAAACATAGACGTTGTCTCAAACATAACAACAGACCAAATGATACAAAAGTATCTGGAGAGCGAAAAATATGATGGGTGTGTATTATCTTACACTCACGGTTATCCTTACACCAAAAAATATCCCTATTTGATGTTGTCCATTGATTTCGGATACGAACCTGTGTCGTGGGTGGTTCGTCAAACTAAAAAAGTATTCAATGAGGATGTGAACCGCGAGCTCCTAGAATTGACAGGTTCCACCGAATTACAACGGATATGCCACTCGTATTTCGGAAATATTAATGCGGTCCCGGTATGTTCACTCACGTAAGTGTAAATAGTGGCGCATATATTTCAAAACGTGAACTCGTACTCAATCACATTTTGGAGGTCTGTTTTGAGGTGTTGGTGAAGACCGCGCTTGATCCGGGAGTGGATCTGGTCGGTTGTAAATTTCCCACCGTTCACCTTGTATAGTTTTTCCAAATAGGTTGTCGAAAAGTCGCTGTGCAAATTGTCTATTTTCTCTTGATTCTCATCGACCCACTTTCGGAAAATTACGCGTATTCCCTTCGAGATACACGCAACAAACGTTTTCAAGAGGTCGACAGACATTGCTTCCCATTTCTCTCCATTGAAGATATATAGGGTGTTCTCTTTTTGCTTGAAAGAGCGGATGGGCAGCGTCTCAATGGAGACCGCCGACGTCTTGTTCTCCAATACGCTAATAATGCCTTTGATATGGTCGTGCTCGAACACGCTTTCGACATCAGTTTGGTCGATTTCCAACGCACCAAACCACTCATTGAAACTTTGCGACGGCAACGCATTTTCATCCAGCCACGCAGTGACCGAGAGTTTCTTTTTCTGTGTGCGCTGGACAATGCCCTCGAGTATCTTTATTTTCTTCTGCTGCGACTTCACCATATGCGCTAGTTCAAGAATGAGCTCGTATTGCTTCCGCGGTGTGGGAGTATCTGCGTGCTCTTCCAATTCGAAACGTCGCTCCTCACTGCTCTTTTGCATCAACTCGCACGCATAATGGTGTCTTTCGAAGTATATCTTGCGTGAAAAGGAGCGGTTACAGTGCACGCACACGTGCGGCATCGTTCTATTGTCTACCAGACAAGCATATTCGCATATTTGGTTTCAATTTTATATCGCACACAATAATATAGGATATGCCATCATACTTAGGAGGAGAAAGATGTAATGATGATTGTTCGGGAACTGAAGTGTCGTCGAATGCTGGTCGGTGTATGTCGTGCGGCACCACGTTAGTCGACAAAACCGAAATCACGCAGAAACGAATGTGGAACCAGGTGCGTGCTCCGTCGTCGATGTATACGATGAACTTGGCGGCGTTGAACGTGGCCGGTTCGTCGGCCAACCAGCCGGGCAAGCCAAACTGGAACCAGTCGAGCGACCGCCATGTCCCGTCCGTGCAAAAGGCATATGTGCCGTCGCGGGGCAACTCGACGCGCTCGTCCCAGACCAGTTCGCGTCCGGGGGGCGCCTCGCCGGGAGGCAGCGGCGTGGATGTGAAGCACAACTCATACGACCGGTATTTAGCCAGAAAGAAGGCGGGCAATTTGCGCACGCAATCAACAGACGCAACACCTCGCTACGGCAACAAGATGAGAATGTATAGCATGAGCGTTCACGGAAAGGTCGATGTGTGCACGGCGTAGTAAGAGATAAAATTGATATAAACAAGATTTGTTATTATCAATACATAGACAGATATGGATGAAAGACAGGTGAATGCCAAAATGAACCAGCTCCTCATTATTCTTGCCGAGAAACAAAACGCATATCGAGATGCGACGGAACAAGATGATAAGGCATCTCTACAGACAGAGATTGACGCATTGCAATCGGACCTTCAGTTCCACGAGGCACAGGTACAGGCACAGGCGCAGGCACAGGTACAGACAGAAGTAAAACCCGAAACACCCGACCGAATCAAACAACTGGACATCGTCCAATTGGAAGCGCGCCAACTGTTTGAAAAGAAGAACAAGGATTATGGGGATGCGTTTGCGACTTATGGTCCAGTGGGGGTGCTGGTTCGAATTGGTGATAAAATCCAGCGACTTCAAAGCATCCACAAGCGCGGCATTACCCTTGTCGAAGACGAAAAGATGCGCGATACGCTCATCGATCTTCACAATTATGCCGCCATGGCAATTATGTTAATTGACGAAAAATAATTTTAAACATTTCTATTAATAGGAGTTTTATATGCCGCCAAAAACTGTAAACGTCCAAGTTGATGAACAACATGATATCAAATCACTAACAGATGAGTTCAATACTACAGGAGCATTTACTGCTGGGTTAATACATACTTTTGGAACTTCAGAACAATTTGAGGCTATTAGACAGCAATTGATTGATAATGTTAATTTTATCGCATTAGAACAAGGTTCAAATGTAAGTGGTGTAGATGGTATTGGTGATATCAATGTCAAAGCCAATGGTAGATTACGCTTGAGTTGGCTTGGAGAAACTCAAACAATTGATGAATTAGACGAGATAGATGATATAGACGACATCGATGAATTAGATGACCTAGATTTAGATTTGTTATATGAGTTTGACGCTGATATTACCATAAACAAAGAACAATTCAAAAAACTTCTTCAAGCTAGTGGAATTCGTATAAGCGATGATCTTGTTGACAAAATATTTGCTTTTTTTGATAAAGATGAAAACGAAAGATTAGATTACAATGAGGTCTCACAATTCATCAAATATCTGGAACAAAGACGTTTATCAAAAACAAAATCTAGAAAACAAAAAGTAAAAAATGTTGTGAACATTGATTCGCGTTATCGAAAAGATTATTACAACAATACTTCAACATCATTTGATTACAATTTATCCGAACCACAATTAGACGTAACAAATATTAGTGTGGGTAATGTCGAAATACCGATGACACAATATACAGTGTCTTCTAAACTGAAGAACAACTCATTTTTGATTACAAGTAATGCGAATTCAATAAAGATAAGTAGCGATATATCTTCACATTGGAGATTGAGAATGCAAATAGGCGATATTTCTTCTGATTGGTCACATGGAACTGCATTTGAAGATTTTTCTTACATATCAACAGATTTAAACAATGCAAATAGCTTTGCAAATGGAGTACCACAACCCAATTCTCCATGGGATGGACCCGAAACGTCAACTACGAATAATTTTGGTAATAACATCGTGCCAATAGAAACAGTTACATTCGAAGTATCAAATGATTCACTTTCATTTTATGGAGTATCCGACTATACACAAACCGAAGATGATGTATCAGGAACAATGGTAGACTTTTACGCCGATCCATCAGACAATGAATCTGGTTTGGGAAATCCAGCAAAAACCCGTTGTTTATTTCCAAGAAGTCGCACGGTTCCATTGTTAGAACAGGATATTCACCGTTACATACAACCAGTGACTCCAGTCTTAGAAAATGGTTACTCAGGAGATGCTTATTACGGAGACTCATGGGGTGCGTATAGTGGTCATAACATTACTATTAATGGAATTGCATTAAAACCTAAAGACCCTTATCCAAAAGATTCAAATGGTGACATAACATGGGGTTGGTTTCCTCGTGGTCCAGGTGGCAATGACTTTATTGTATCAACAACTTCTTCAAGTAGAATTTCAAGTCATCCAAACCCTTATCGAACAACTCTTCCTGAGTATGGAACCGAACATCAACAACTCATTTTCCCTGACCCTTCTAATGTGCCTTTTGGACATGTACCTTATAGAAAATCTTGCACAAATAAAATACAATTATCGAACCACTTACGTACAACGACAAAAACAACCACATACCTAAAGGAATATACCTTTTTTAAGTTGACCCATCAACCATGGCAAGCAAATGGAGGAATTTGGAATGGACAAGATGGAAATACATATTCTGATACAATAGACGAAACTACAAACCCTTTTTATAACGACAAAAACGCTGGAAACGACGAAACTATAGCCTCAAGAAAGTGGTTGTTACACACGGAGATTAATTATAAAGGTCTTGTGAAAGATCAAACTACAAATATTAAACCAAATAAACCCATCAATGTGTGGTTTCCTCGTGGAAATCCGAATCGAACCGATATCAATTTTGAAAATGTAACATACTACGATGGTACGGCAGTTGAGCATCCTTATGATTGTAGTGGTATTCACGAAACAACCAGCAACACAACAAAAACAAAGGAAATACACATACGGAGTTACACTTTTATTCGCCTTAGCGATGGAAAAGAAATGTCTTCGGACGAGTTTGTGCCGGTTAAATTTGCGTGGCTCGTCAAAGTCCCTGATGGAAATTACGATGAATCGTGGTCAAATCTAAATAGAAACGAAAGAATCATAAATGATGCGATTGGTCTAGCAACACCTGGTGCAATTGATGTGAATGGAAATTTTGCAGCAATAAAGTCGCCTGAACATTATTTTTACTTGAATCATGATGATAAATTCTTCAAAAATCGTCAATTCACAAGTTCACATAATAGTTCATTGCGTGTTTCTGGTATTTCCATAAGTGATATAAGATACAATGTTGATAGAATAACCAAAAAATCTGTATTTGCTAGCGAAACGTCTTGCACCGATTCTTCGGGGAGTATTGTAAATTTCGATTCTATGATAACAACACCTTTTAAATTTTTGACACGAACAGGACAAAGCAGTTTACGAACAGTTGTCGATGAATTTGAGAGTAAAACATCCGCGGCCGATCCATGGGGTAAGCAATACACCGAAATGATACTCATGCAAAGTGTAGCAATACAACCTGTCTCAAAATTAACTTCATTACCAACAAAATTATTATCTTCAATCAAGTTTAACGTTGATGAATTTGGTAATCAAGACAATGAAACAAACATTCAACACAAACTTGGTTGGGTATTAGGATTTCGAGCAGCAGAATATTTACTGTAAATTAGACAAATTAAATAAAGTTGGTGTATCATTATAATATAACAAATGACAAGTATAAATGATGCAAATTTTCACAATGCGATTATTGACTGGAGTAATAATGGTGCGGTTACTTATGGTGATATTATAACATGGGATACAAGCGGAGTTACTGATATGAGTTTTGCATTCCATAATATGGGTGGCTTTAACGAGGACATTAGCGGTTGGAATATGGGAAATGTCTCGAACACGCAAAGCATGTTTCAAGGCGCATCAGTTTTCAACCAGCCAATTGGTGATTGGAATATGGTAAATGTGACTACAATGGAATCTATGTTTCAAGGCGCATCAGTTTTCAACCAGCCAATTGGTGATTGGAATATGGTAAATGTGACTACAATGGAATCTAT
>ERZ651776.1682-NODE-1682-length-25949-cov-6.254290_pt1 | contig 25949 bp, 28 predicted proteins | sample MGYA00514761_ERZ651776 | MGnify/ENA metagenome assembly ERZ651776 | reverse complement strand
TTTCATCAATCGAATAATTTATTTTCAAGTAACCAGATTTAAGCCCATTACTTGCTAAGGAATAAAATCTAACAAAATAAACTATAACTAATCCTACGATAGAACCTATAAAGATTGACTTAATTGTTTTAAATCCAAAAAAATTAATAATATTATTGTCAAACCAAGATACAAAACTAATGAAAGCCACAGCTAATATTATTCCTGGTATTGCATAACCAGATATAGAAAAAGTAGTCAAAACTTCAAGAAACTTACTTCTAGAGACTCTATTTCCATAATTTGAAATAAAAGCCAAAGAAATTAATAAAATACTTGATAAAAATACCAATAAAATAGTATTTGAAAACAATTCTATTAAATTTAAGTCAACTAAATGTTTTGGGAAAATGATCGTCCAATAAAGCATTTGTAAAACTGGAAATAAAAAACTAATAAAAAAAACAATTGCACAGAATTTAAAAGCAAGAAAAGACTTAAATCCCTTTAGTCTTACCAATGCCTTCGATTTAAAGCCACCTTTTGATGATGTATGATATTGAGCTTTTTTTCTAGATAGATTTTCTAAAATAAATAAACCCAGTATGAAAATTAATAAATAAAACGACAACTGGTTTGCTAATGTCAGGTCATCAAATGAAATCCATGCATTATAAATTCCTGTTGTAAGTGTTGATATTCCAAAAAAAGACACTGATCCAAAGTCTGATAAAGTCTCCATAGCAACTAGTGAAAGTCCAGCTACTATTGCTGGTCTTGCAGAAGGAAGAATTATCTTAAAAAAAGATTTTTTCTTTGAAAAACCGAGGTTTTTTCCAAGTTCTATTAAATTTTGTGATTGGTAATGAAAGGATGCTCTAGTCAAAACATATACATAACCAAACAAAGAGAACGATATTGAAATTATAGCACCCATCATTCCGTCAAATTTTGGGATAAATGAATTGTAATTTCCTTCACCAAATAAGTTTTTTAAAATTGAAAAAGCTGTACCATAATTTTCAAAAAAAGCAGTTAATGAATATGCGTATATATAAGCAGGAACTGCAAAAGACAAAATTAATGCCCATTTAAAAAATTTTACACCTGGAAAAACATAAAATGAAACTAGATAGGCGCATCCTACACCAATTATAAATGTTAAAATTAAAACACCAATCAGTAATAAAAGAGAATTAAAAATATAATCATAAAGAAAAGTATTTTTAAGAATTGAAGAATAATTTCCTGTTGTTTCAAAAAAACTACTAAAAACAGTAACAACAGGTATAGCTACAACTATAGATATTAAAAAAGAACTAAAATACCAAATATTAATTTTTTTACCCATTTTTTACTCACACACTAATAATATTTAGTAGGTTAATATTTTAATATTAAAAGTGCGGTGTATAATAACCTCTTTATTTCCACTTTGCTGATAACATTACTTCTAATGCTACAGCTTGGTTTTTTTCATAATTTGCTACTTTTGTATTTAAATCTTGTTTAAATCCAATACCCATTTGCTTAACTAATGGATGAGGCTCAACGCCATCAATCATTGGATATTCAAATGTATTATTAACTATATGCTCTTGTGCTTCTTTAGTTAATAAAAACTCAAGTAGTTTTTTTGCGTTATCTGGATTGGGAGCATTTTTTAATACACCTCCACCACTAATATTCATGTGAGTTCCTCTATCTCCTTGATTGGGAAAAAAAGGTAAAACTTTTTTTGCAGCCGCTTGTTGTTCTGCTCCTTTTTTTCCTGACAACATTAATGCTAAGTAGTATGTATTTGCTACTGCTAAATCAGCTTCACCTGCAGCTACAGCTAAAATTTGAGCTCTATCGTTTCCTTTAGGGTCTCTAGCCATATTTGCTACTATACCTTTTGCCCACTCTGCTGTTGCTTTTTTTCCATTATTCTTGATTAATGATGCCACAAGAGATTGGTTATAAATATTGTTAGATTTTCTAATAACGACTTTACCTTTCCATTTTGGATCAGCAAGAGCTTCATAAGTCATTCCATTAAGATCGTTTGCATTCACTCTATCTGGAGAATAATAAATTATTCTTGCTCTCTTAGCTATTCCAGTCCACTTTGAAGTTCTAAAATTTGATGGAACTGCTGCTTTGATAGCTGTTGTTAAAGAGTTTTGAAACATGCCTTTAGAAGCAAACGCACCTAATCTTCCAGCATCAGCAGTAATGTATAAATCAGCTTTTGACTCCACACCTTCTTCAATAATTCTTTTTTGTAGTGCTTTATCTTTTCCAGATACAATATTAACTTTAATTCCAGTTTTAGCTGTGAATATTTCATAAAGTTGAATATCTGAGTCGTAGTGTCTTGCACTAAAGACATTAACTTCATTTGCCAGTGCAAAAGTTTTAAATAAACTTAACACCAATACAGCTAGTAGTATTTTTTTCATCTATTTCAGTTTTTTCTTACCTATTTAATTTAGAATGCTTATTATTTGCATTGCGAATGATTATCAATCGCATATAATGTCACATATAACAAGTAAAAAAAAAGGACCCCTTTTAAAGGATCCTGTTTTTTTTATAACAACAATAATTGAGGTGAGTTTAAAACTGTTCTGACTCCGTTGAGCCTTTCATTGCAGTAGTTGAACTTTGACCAGAGCTAATAGTATTGGATACAGCATCGAAATAAGTTGTTCCAACTTCTCTTTGATGTTTAACACTTGTGTAACCATCTTTCTCTCTAGCAAATTCAAGTTCCTGAATTTTAGAATATGCAGTCATACCTTGAGTTTTATATTTTTCTGCAAGTTCGAAAATTGCAATATTTTGAGTATGAAAACCAGCAAGAGTAATAAATTGAAACTTGTAACCCATTTCACTAATCTTTTGTTGGAATGTTGCAATTTCTGCATCTGATAAATGTTTTTTCCAGTTAAATGAAGGTGAGCAATTATAAGCAAGAAGTTTACCAGGAAATTTTTCATGGATAGCATCAGCAAATTTTTTAGCTTCTTCAAGATTAGGTGTTGCTGTTTCACACCAAATTAAATCTGAGTAAGGAGCATAAGCTAATCCTCTTGAAATCGCTTGTTCTATTCCATGTTTAACATAAAAGAATCCTTCAGGAGATCTTTCACCTGTTAAAAATGGCTTGTCATTTTCATCATGATCATTTGTAATTAATTTTGCAGCATTAGCATCTGTTCTTGCTAAAATAATTAATGGTACATCAGCTATATCAGCAGCTAATCTAGCGGCTTTTAGGTTTTTAACCATAGTGCCAGTAGGAACTAAAACTTTTCCACCCATGTGACCACATTTTTTTTCGCTAGCTAACTGATCTTCAAAGTGTACACCAGCTGCACCAGCTTTAATAAATTTTTTTGCCAATTCAAATACATTTAACGGTCCACCAAATCCTGCTTCTCCATCAGCTATAATTGGTAGCATGTAATCTACTCTATCTTTAGATTGCATTTCTCCATCTTGAATTTCCATGTGTTGAATCTGATCAGCTCTTACTAAAGCATTATTCATAGACTCTACTAATTTAGGTGCACTATCATATGGATATAAAGATTGATCTGGATACATTTCACCAGCACTATTAGCGTCAGCTGCAACTTGCCATCCACTAAGATAAATTGCTTTCAATCCTGCTTTAGCGTGTTGAACTGCATGGTTTCCTGAAAGAGATCCCAATGTATTAATATACGGTTCTGAGTTTAACAAATCCCATAATTTTTTAGACTGATGTTTGCACATTGAATATTCAATTTTTATCGAGCCCTTTAACCTTTCAACTTCCTCTGGAGTATAGTCTCTTTTTATTCCTGCAAATCTTTTTAAGTCGTATGAGATATTTTCTGCACTCATTTATATTGTCCTTCTATGTTTAGAAAATTTTATTTAAGTTGAACGATTAATTGCCGTCGTTGATTTGCTCAACCAAGGCTTCCATTCCACTTGATCCCCAATCACAATGATCATCTCGCATATAAATACCTTTTTCATTATGTCGAGTTAAATCCTCTTTTCTTATGATTTGAGCTTCATTTTCTGTGTTTTTTAATTTATCGTCCATGTAAATCTTATAATTTACTAAATTTACAAAAGCTAATAAAATATCAAAAAAGCTTGTAAAATGGTAAAATTTATTGTAAATTTTAATTTACAAAATTTACAAATAGAAAAAATGAGTCAATTAGATATTAAAATTGGTCCAAAAATCAAGGCTTTTAGGAGACAATTAGGTCTTCAAGCAAATAAGCTCTCCGAAGAACTTGGGATTTCACCAAGTTACCTAAACTTAATTGAAAGTGGTAAACGAAAAATTGATGGAGATTTGTTACTAAAAGTTTGTGATAAATTAAAGATTCAACTTTCAGATCTAACTTCAAAAACAGACCTTAATTTAGAGAATACTATTTCTGAAATACTTGATGATAAATTATTTGAAGACTTAGATATTCTTGGTCCAGAAGTTAAAGATTTAGTTGGAACTAACCCTAAAATTGGAAGAGCACTTGTAAGACTTGGGGATATTTTGAAAAAAAAAGATCATGAATTAATCAATAAAATAGAAAAATTATCTGGTAAAATTGTAGATAATAGAAAAAATTCTTTTCCAGGAGAGGTAATTTCTGATTTTCTTCAAGAAAATAAAAATTATTTTCCTAAACTTGAAAGTTTTGCAAATAAAGTTTTTGATAAAATTCAAAAAAATAATAGAACAAGATATATTGCATTATGTGAATACCTAAAAACAGAATATTCAATAACAGTTAAAGATACAATTCCAGAAGAAGCAAAACCATTTTCGAAAATTTTTAACAAAAATAAAAAAGAATTATTGCTTAGTGATTATAACTCATTAGAAACAAAAAAACTTCATGCAGCAGCACAAATAGCTCAAGAAGGAGCTTTAAGAGAAATAGATGAGTACTTATCAAAATTTAGTTTTCCTTCTGAAGAGTCAAAACGTTTAACGCAAGTTGCTTTATTGAATTACACTGGTGCTGCAATTTTAATGCCTTACAAACCTTTTCATTCAGAATGTAAAAAATTAAAATATGATTTAGAACTTTTACAAAATACTTTTGCAACTTCGTTTGAGCAAGTAGCTCATAGAGTAACTTGTCTGCAGGATCCTAAACTTCCTGGTATACCATTTCATATGTTGAGAGTAGACATGGCAGGGAATATTTCAAAAAGATTTTCTTTATCAGGTATTGATATTCCAAGATATGGTGGTGCATGTCCAAGATGGAATGTTTATTCAGCATTCACAAGACCAGGTGTAATCCAAGCTGCTGTAAGTAAAATGACTAATGGAGAAAAGTATGTTTGTATTGCAAGAACAGTAGAAAAAGGAATAGGTAGATTTGGAAAGGCAAAAAGTATTTTGTCAATTGGTTTGGGTTGTGATGCAAAATATGCAAAAGACTTTGTTTATACTGAAAATATAAATGTAAGTGATAAAACATCAGAAATTCCTATTGGTGTATCATGTAGAACATGTGATAGACTTGACTGCTCTCAAAGAGCATTTCCTCCTTTGCATAAAAAATTTGATGTAGATATTAATTCTAGAGGTGTTTCTGTTTACGTTAATGATAAATCTAGTTAATTAAGATTTCCAATCGCCAATTTTACTAAATAAAAAGTTTCTAAATGCGGTTATTCTTGCAGTGTTTTTGAGTGATTGAGGATATACAAAGTGTGCTTCTGTTATTGGACCTTCAGAGTTTGGTAAGACTTTTATTACATTATTAGAATTTGAAACTAAATATTCAGGTAAAGCTGCCAGGCCCACTCCTGTTTCTACAGCTAAAAGTAAACCCATAACACTATTTACTTTCATTATTGATTTTCTTTTTTTTCCATCTTTAACACCCAATTTGAGTGCCCAGTCAGGATTATATACAGGAGACGGAGCTCCCTTCCCAAATGAAATAAATTTATGTTTATTTAAGTCTACCAAAGTTTTTGGCATACCATGTTTTTCTAAATACTTATTCGATCCATATATATAGTACTTAATATCAACTAATTTTTTTTGAATATAATTGAGCTGTTTAGGCCTTCTCATAAAAATACCAATGTCTGCTTGTCTAGTGCTCAGATCTAATTCTTTATCATCAAATATTAATTCTACCTCAATTTCAGGATTTAAATTCATAAATTCCTGAATTCTAGGTGTTAACCAGTGGGTTCCAAAACTTCTTACTGTTGTGATCGTTAGTTTGCCAGTAGGTTTATTTTTTTGATCACCTAAGGATGTTTCGACTTCTTTAAGTTTGCTAATAACATCATGTGCAGTTTTAAAAACATATTCACCATTTTCAGTTAAAGTAAGACCTCTTGCGTGTCTTTCAAAAAGTTGAACCTTAAGATCTTGTTCTAATGATTGTATTTGTCTACTAATTGCAGATTGGCTAAGATTTAAATTTACTGTAGCATTAGTAAAGCTACCAGCCTCCGCAACCGCATGAAATATCTTTAACTTATCCCAATCCATTTATTTTTTAAGATCAACTATATATCGTCCAGATGTTTCGCCTTTTAGCATTTTTGGATATATGTCAATTAAATCCTCTAAGCTGACTATTTTAACTGATTTCTCTAGTTTATCAAAATCAATAAGAGACTTAACTTCATTCCAGACAAATTCTCTTCTTTTTATTGAAGCTGTTACAGAATTTATACCCCAAAGTTTAACGCCTCTAATTATAAAAGGCATTACAGTAGTGTTTAACTTATAATCTGAAGCATTTCCACAAGCAGCAACAATTCCATTGTCTCTTGTTTGGGCTAATGCATTTGCAAGAATTTTTCCACCGACAGTATCCACAACTCCGTCCCACAATCCTTTGTCTAAAGGTCTTGCATCTTTATCTAAATCCGCTTTATTTATAATATTTTTAGCTCCTAAAGATTTTAAATATTCTTCATTAGTGGCTTTACCTGTAACGGCTGTTACATTATATCCAAATTTACTTAGTATCATTATAGCTATACTTCCAACACCACCAGAGGCTCCTGTAACCAAAACATCTTTTACCTTTTCTCCTAGCAAAAGCTCTTCTCTAGCTTTAATTGCAAAAGAACATAATAGAGATGTCAATCCAGCTGTACCTAAAATCATTGCTTGTTTGGCAGATATATCTTTAGGTTTTTTTACTAAATAATCTCCATTAACTTTTGCTAATTGTGAATAACCTCCATAATAAATTTCTCCGACTCTCCAACCAGTAAGTATTACTTCATCACCCTTTTTAAATTTAGAATTGTCACTTTCTAAAACAGTACCTGAAAAATCAATACCTGGAATGTGAGGGAATTCTTTTACAAGTTTAGCTCCATTATTCAGAATGAGTGCATCTTTATAATTTAAATCTGAATAATCTACTTCAACAAGAACATCACCATGCTTTAAAAAAGATTTATCCAAAGATTTAATCTCTCTAGTGAAATTTTCACCTTCTTGATTTACCACTAGTGCTTTAAATTTGTCTGGCATTACAATACCTCCTTTAGTAAATCTACTTACTTATATATGTCAGATATCTATTTTGAATATTAATGTCTTCCTTAAATTGACCTAAAAAATAATTAGTAACTGTTGTTGCTTTCTCTTTTTTAATCCCTCTCATAGTCATACATTGGTGTGCAGCATCGATAGTTACCGCAACTCCTTTTGCATCTAGAGAAGTCATTAAAGCACTTGCAACTTGCATTGTAAGTCTTTCTTGAGTTTGTAATCTTTTTGAAAAAACCTCAACTACTCTTGCAAGTTTACTTAAACCAACAACTCTTTCATTTGGAATATATGCAACATGTGCAGTACCGACTATTGGTGCCATATGATGTTCGCAATGACTTGTAACTGAAATGTTTTTTTCAACTACCATATCGTTATAACCTTCAACGTCACCAAATGTTTTGCTTAAAATCTGTTCAGCATCTTGAGTGTATCCACCAAAATATTCTTTAAATGCTTTTATAACTCTCTTGGGTGTTTCTAATAACCCTTCTCTTTTAGGGTCCTCACCCATCCAAGTTAATATTGTTCTAAATGCTTCCTCAGCTTCTTTATCTGAAACTTTATTATTGTTAGAAATTTTATTATCTGTGTCTTTTACTAATTTCATAAGGTCAGTTTATACAGTAAAATCTTGTTTTTAAAATATTTATTATATTTATTAATATGCTACATAATTACCTGCTTATGTTTAAAAAGAGAGAAAATATTGTTGAAATTGAAGAGGGAAAATTACTTTCACCAAAATTTGATAACGATGGATTAATCCCTGTAATTACAATGTGTTCACAAACTAAGGATATTTTGATGCATGGCTACATGAATGTTGAGGCATTTAAAAAGACAATAGAAACAAAAGAGGCGCATTATTTTAGCAGATCAAGACAGCAGATTTGGCATAAAGGTAAAACAAGTGGTTACATTCAAAAAGTTTTAGAATAGACAAGAAGAAATTTGGGAATCGGGGTAATTCTATGGCTGACACTTTAGGCCTGCCATAAAAAAGAATCCAAAACTATGATAAAATAGTTTCCAGCAAGATCGAACAAGGTGGCTAGCAAAATCCGAGTCCCAATAGTTTATAATTGCCCGGAATACACAAGTGAGATAGACTCTAGAAATTTAGACCAGTGTGGTACAATTAATTATTCAATATTTTTCTAACTAATAATATCGTATACACTCAAATTTCATTATGACTACCTTAAACGCCTATTCGTCTCGAAGAAAATATATTTTTATCTTAATTTTGTACATATAAAATGTAAATTCTATATTTTATTAGTAAATCCTGCACTGTTAAGGAATATGCACTAATAGAAATATTAATGCCTAAAAATGTATTGACATTATTAATAACCAACGAGCATGGAAAAGAAAGAAGTTAGTGAATCACTCAATAACAGGCTAGAATAACCTGCAGCTGGCTGCTAAGAAAGTAATGAACAAACATAGTGATTCCATTACTTATTTAATATAACTTTCTTTCTTTTATACCTTTTTTGGGGAGGGCGTAATGTCTGATATTGAAATTGCTCAAAAAGCAAATATGAAACGTATCGTTGATCTGGCCTTGAAACAATATGGAATAGAAAGTGAATATCTCGAACCTTATGGCCACTACAAAGCAAAATTATCACTCAATTACATAGACAGTCTTAAAGATAAAGAAGATGGCAAGCTCATCTTGGTTACGGCTGTCAGCCCAACACCCGCTGGTGAAGGTAAAACAACAACAACTGTTGGTCTCGGCGATGCACTGAACCGTATTGGTAAAAAAGCCATTATGTGTCTTAGAGAACCCTCTTTGGGTCCTTGCTTTGGCATGAAAGGCGGTGCAGCTGGTGGCGGTTATTCACAAGTCGTCCCAATGGAAGATATCAACCTACATTTCACCGGTGACTTCCATGCCATCGGTGTTGCCCATGCCCTACTCGCTGCCATGATTGATAACCATCTAAATCATGGTAATGAACTTGGTATCGATCCAAGAAGAATCCAATGGAAGCGAGTCGTTGATATGAACGACCGTGCCTTACGTAAGATCACAATCGGTCAAGGTGGACCGGCGAATGGTTATCTCCGTGAAGATGGCTTTGATATTGTTGTTGCCTCTGAGATTATGGCAATCCTTTGTCTGGCTACTAGTCGCAAAGATTTAAAAGAGCGTCTTGGACGTATTGTTATAGGCTATAAAAATGATAATAAAACAGCAGTTTTTGCTCGTGACTTGAATGCTGAGGGTTCTATGGCCGCATTATTAAAAGATGCAATTAATCCCAATATAGTTCAAACACTAGAAAACAATATTGTCATAATCCATGGTGGTCCATTTGCAAATATCGCTCATGGATGTAATACGGTTACCGCAACTCAAACTGGCTTAAAACTAGCCGACTATGTAGTGACTGAAGCTGGTTTTGGTGCTGATTTGGGTGCTGAAAAATTTATTAATATCAAATCTCGTATAGCCGGTCTTAAACCTGCTGCGGTTGTACTGGTAGCTACTATCCGCGCCATGAAATACCATGGTGGCGTGGCCAAGGTAGACCTGAATAATGAAAACCTTGAAGCCCTTGATAAGGGGATGGTCAATATGGAACATCATATTAAAAATATCAATGAAGTCTATGGCTTGCCATGTGTTGTTTGTCTAAATCATTTCACCCTTGATACCGATGCAGAAGTGGATATGTTGATGAAACGTTGTGAATCGCTCGGCGCAAAGGCCGTTGTATCCAAACACTGGGCCGATGGCGGCGCAGGTGCAGAAGATCTGGCGAATGCAGTAGTGGATATCGTTGATAACAATCCGGGCACACACAAATATGTTTATGAAGACAATGACTCTCTAACAGAAAAGATCGAAGCTATATCAACCAAGGTTTATGGTGCGGGTTCTGTGTCGTATGATCCGAAAGTGAAAAAACAATTAGCCGACTGGAATGAAGAATACGGTTCTTACCCGGTTTGTATGGCTAAGACGCAGATGTCCTTTTCAACTGATCCAACAGTGATAGGTGCTCCAACAGGACATAATGTTCATGTCAGTGAAGTCCGCCTGGCAAATGGGGCTGGTTTTATTGTTGCCATCTGCGGCAATATGATGACCATGCCAGGGCTACCAAAAGTACCCGCGGCTGAACGCATTGATATTGATGATAACGGCAATATCACTGGTTTGTTTTGATAATACTTAAAAGCTAAACATCGCCGCAGAGTCCAAAGAGATAATTATCTCTCTCTACCCTCTTAGGTAAATTTAAAATATTTTCACTAAATACTTTTCGAGTACATGTCTATTATCAATTGCAAAATTTATCGTTGTGCTAAACAAGACGGTATGTATTTATACATTCATGAAGACAAAAATAGAGACGACTTGCCGGAGCAATTGATTAAAATGGTTAAGGAACTTACTCATACAATGGACCTTGAGTTATCGCCTGAAAGAAAATTAGCTCGCGAAGATATTAATGTGGTCATGAGAAATCTGAAAGAAAAAGGTTACCACTTACAAATGCCACCCGGTCCATTGAGCCCGAATATATGCCGAGGTGATTAAGAAGTTCTCATCTTTCCTCTTGCGAGAGAAAAATAGAGTCCTGGGAGGCACAACATAGACGCTATTGTAAACGTTAGCCGTATAGCCTTTTCCAGATCATCGTAGTTTGAGACACCGATCTCAACAGAACCAATCACAATAGTGAAAATTAATGTCACCAATACCATACTAGTCATCTGCCCAACAATCCTCATTGTTGCCATAACACCATTAGCACTACCAAAGAATCGTTTTTCAACCGAACTCATAATCGCATTTACGTTCGGTGAAGAAAATAAACTAAACCCAAGTCCAGTAAACACAAGAGCTAATACTAGATAGGTCAGGCTTGAATCTGTACGTAAATTTGAAAGTAGTATTAATCCGCCACAACTAATCGCCATACCTAAGCTAGCAAGTCGGCGTGGTTCAAACCTATCTGATAACCGTCCAGCCAAAGGAGAAAAAATAGCCATGGTTAATGGTTGGCACATCATAATCAAACCCGCTACTGTCGCCGACATCCCTTTTAAATATTGTAAATACAAACTGACTTGTACGACATTAGCAAATGTTGCGGTATAAATGATTAATGATGCTAAGCAAGAAAAGGTAAAGACACGGTTAGTAAAAAATAAATTCACATCAAATATCGGATGCTTATGTACATTCTCAAAGAAGAAGAAAAAGATTAAGCCAATGATAGATACCGCAAGCGAGATATAACTTAAGTTTGAAGATAGCCAGGACACGCCGAGACATAATAGTAGTATTGAAAAAGAGTACATAATGGCACCCAACAGATCAAAACTACCACGTTCATCTGCTGACCATTCCCCTTTCACAAAAAACGCACCTAAACACAGAACAATTACGGCTAATGGGATATGCACCATAAAGCACGCGCGCCATCCAAATGTATCGATCACATAACCACCGATTACAGGGCCAATCGTTAAACCTAGATAGATTGTAGACACCGTCAAACCAATCGCTTGTCCACGCTTAGCAGGTGGGAAAACAGAGGTGACGATAGCAACCTGAGTTGCATATAACATCGCTGCACTGACACCTTGTAAGAAACGTGCGGAAATTAACATTGCACTGCTATCAGAAAAAGCACCAATTAATGAAGTGACTATCACACTGCTTGTACCAATCAAGAATATTCGTTTACGCCCTACCATATCTGCCAGTCGACCAAAGATTAAAACAAACATGGCACTTGCCATAAGATAGGCCATTGGCACCCAACTTAACTGCACTGCGTTCATCGACAAATCTTTGGCAATAGCAGGTAGAGCAACATTCACAGCGGACAGCATCAATGGAGTTGTAAATGCATTTAACAATACCATCGTTAGAGTAAGTCTTTGCAAAGAATGTTCAGTATATTGATCTTGCATATTTCATAAACAATGATTGATGAATTTGAATTCTACAATGTTTAAACATATTAATCATTTCAACATTAATGCGGTCACCTTATTATGAATTCACAGCGTCATCTAATCATCTTCGCAAATTATTAATAGAAATTTTCAATTATGATTTTTTGTACATAACTCTTTTAAAAATTCTTACTTTTTATTTAACACACATTTACATATTATTTTGATAGACTTTAATCCATGTTAAAAACTAATTTTTTGAAGCCTTGTAAATGAATAAATCATGCATACTCAAACAATAAAACTAACAAAAATGGACCCTGTTGATTATGGTAATTCTGACGACAAATAGTCACATCAGCTCTAATAGAAACAGATAAGAGTAAAACAATACAAACTGCATGAATTTAAAGATTATCTTAGCCATCAATTTAATAATGCGGATCTCGCTAGTCTGGCCGTCTAATGTTCAATGCAGCATAAAATATTCGTTAAAGCATAATCAAAAAAATGAATCAATTTGAACAATTCTGGTTAGTCATCGTTGATCTCCTTTGGGGTTTGCCGCTCGTTGTGTTTATCCTCGCAACTGGAATTTATTTTTCCTACATTTCTCGTTTCAAACCTTTTATTGGCTTACTCCATGCTTTTCTGATCTTATCAGGCAAGTTTGACGAACAGAATATCCCGGGAGAACTCTCACATTTTCAAGCCTTAACGGTCGCCCTATCAGGTACGATAGGTATGGGCAATATCGCTGGTGTTGCTATCGCGATCAGTCTCGGCGGTCCGGGCGCCATCTTCTGGATGTGGGTGGCTGGTTTGTTTGGTATGGTTATCAAATTCTTTACATGTACTCTTTCGTGCCTTTATCGTAAGAAAGATGAAGATGGTATTGAACAAGGTGGCCCAATGTACTTTATCGAAGCTGGCTTGGGAGAACGCTATAAATTTCTGGCTATTCTATTTGCTATTGCGGGTTTAATCGGTTGCATACCGATGTTTCAGGTCAATCAACTGGCGAGCTTATTACAAAATGAATTTTCAGTAGCTCCTATTTATACTGGTATCAGTGCACTCGTCTTTATCGGCACGATTATCATTGGCGGTATAACACGTGTTAGTTATGTCACAGCTCGTATCGTACCGTTTATGTTTCTGGCTTATGTCTTAAGTAGTTTTGTTGTCATTGCAATAAACCTTGATGCTATACCGACCATATTGCTTGATATCTATTATAATGCCTTCGGCGCAGAAGCGATGTATGGTGGCGCGACAGCTTTGGTTTTTAAAGAAGTCCTTGTTACAGGAATAAAACGCGCCATCTTTTCTAATGAGGCAGGCGTAGGTACAGAAGCTATGGCCCACGGCACAGCTAAAACCAAAGAGCCTGTGCGTGAAGGTCTGGTCGCGATGTTAGGCCCATTCTTTGACACGCATATTGTCTGCACATGTACTGCATTAGTGATACTGAGCTCTGGCATCTATTCTGGTGAAAGCGGCATAGTCATGACTGCACTTTCTTTTAATCAGACGTTACCAGGTATAGGTCAATATATTGTCTATACCGTGTTCACATTGTTTGCATTATCGACAATGATTACTTACTCGTACTATAGCTTGAAATGTGCACGTTACTTATTTGGGAAAAGGCTTGGTAGTAAATTTGTTTATATTTACCTAGCGATCATTCCGATGTGTGCTGTTTGGACTCAATCAACCATTATTAACATCATCGACACAATGTTTGCCTTAATGATTTTTCCAACCTTAATAGCGACAATTTTGCTTTCAAGAAAAGTGGTCGATGAGATGCATCGATATTTCGACAAACTATGAATATCTTTTCAAAACTCCAGATTCTTTGGCGTTCGTGGAAAGGGAGTGACATCCCTTATATTTGAGATTCCGGAAACCAACATTAATAATCGTTCAAACCCCAGTCCAAAACCGGCATGGGACACAGTACCATACTTACGCGTATCCAAATACCACCAGTAGTCTGCCTCATCAAAACTCATATCATTAATACGTTTTTTTAACACATCATATCGCTCTTCACGTTGCGAACCGCCGATAATCTCGCCAATAGCAGGCACAAGAACATCCATAGCCGCCACAGTTTTTTCATCATCGTTCAAGCGCATATAAAATGCTTTGATATCCTTTGGGTAGTCATAAACGATTACGGGTTGTTTGAAATGTTCTTCTGTCAGGAAACGTTCGTGTTCAGATTGAAGATCTTTGCCCCAGTCAACATCGAACTCAAACTTCTTACCTGATTGTTCAAGGATCTTGATCGCATCGGTATATGGCAAACGAATAAAATCATTATTAACAATATTATTCAGAGTTGACATTAAATTCTTATCAACATATTTAGCAAATAATTCCAGATCTTCCGCACATTCTTCCATAGTGTGTTTAATCAGGTATTGAATAAATTCTTGTCCAAGTTTCATATCATCCTGCAGATTAGCGAATGCCATTTCTGGTTCTATCATCCAGAATTCTGACATGTGGCGACTTGTATTTGAGTTCTCGGAACGAAAGGTAGGACCGAATGTATAGACATCTCCTAAACTTAAACAAAAAGTCTCCACAGACAATTGGCCTGAGACAGTCAAACTGGCTTCTTTACCAAAGAAATCTTTTTCATAATCAACAACACCATTCTTTTTAGGAACGTCATTCATATCTAGCGTAGTGACATTGAACATTTCCCCTGCTCCTTCACAGTCTGAACTGGTGATAATTGGGGTGTGTACCCATTGGAAATCACGTTCCTGAAAGAATTGATGGATGGCAAAGGATAATTTAGATCGTATACGAAAGATCGCACTATATTTATTCGAACGCGGTCTTAAATGGGCAATTGTACGTAAATACTCATCTGTGTGCCGTTTCTTTTGTAATGGAAAATCATCGGGTGCTATACCGAGGATTTCAATTGCGGATGCTCGTATTTCCCATTTTTGTCCTTCACCAAGAGACTCAACAAGTTCACCACTAACTGATATTGCTGCACCAGTTGTTAGTTTTACTATTTCTTGATAATTACCAATATCATTGTCAACAATGACCTGAATGTTTGCTAGACAAGACCCATCATTAAGTTCGACAAATGAAAACTTTTTACTTTCTCTTAGTGTTCTAATCCAGCCCTGTATCAATGCAGAATCCTTTGCTTTATTTGCATTTAACAACTGAGTTATTTTTGATCTTCTCACCATTACTATTATCTCTTATATTTTATGTTATTTAATTGAGAATTCGAATATATTCTCCCACTGCCTCTCGACTTGTGCCAACTAATAGTCTTTTTTTTCCATCACTACCCTGCTCGATATAGCCAACAGCTTCAACCCTTTCACCTTTTTGAACCTGACCAACATAGGTCGCAGTATAAGAAACGATCTCATCAATAGTTTCGTGATGAATAAAATAACGTGCTGGAAAATCAAAAGCGTAGGTATCATTAATCACTATTGCTACAATCTTACATTTCCCTTTTTTTTTGAATGGCCCATTTTCCTGAAACCGTTCATAAACTTCAGGAATCATACTGATATCAATCTTGCTTATACCGGAAACAAATTTATTAAATTTTCTTAGCTCATGTTTACAGTAGTCTTCAAAGCTTAATTCACAACCTCTTCGTTGATAAGCATCTTCCCAGAATGAATTATCTAATGATTCTAGTACTCCTGATTCAAGATGCTTTTTTATATATCGTCTTACCTTAAAAAATAATTCACGCCCATATATTATTATATCAATATCAGATTTATCATTATGCGTGTCCAACATTAATGAACCAGTAATACCAATATATTTTTTTTTAATTCCTGCACTAATTAAAAGTTTGAGTATCTTGATAGCATCACGTTTTTTATTGTCCGGCTCAATCATGTTCAAAAGCCGAATTACAGTTTGTTCGGGACGATAAATATGACTTATTGATTTCAGCGGAATACCATGTAAATCACTATCAGCATATTGACTGCGAAATAAGAACTCTGGATATGAATCACTAATCAGCTTTCTGGAATATTCTGTATCAATCTTATGCATTCCATAGTTATCTTTGATATAACGTAGCCATGTTAATGCTCGATCATCTTCTTGATGTTCACTTACAACAGCAAAGAATAATTTATCATCTATCGAAATATAATCTTTAGGTCGAATAAACAAAACCTACTCCTTTAATTCGTGATAGCGATGACAATCAACGATATGGTCATTAATCATTCCAACCGCTTGCATAAAGGCATAACAGATAGTTGTCCCTACGAAAGTAAAACCACGATTTTTCAAATCTTTTGACATGTGGTCAGAAATATCAGTATTGACAGGAATAGTTTTTATAGATTCCCATTTATTATGAATTGTTTTATGTTTAGTGAACTGCCATATATATTTATTAAAAGTACCAAATTCTTCACGTACCTTTATAAGTGCATGAGCATTTTTGACAATAGCTCTAATCTTTAGTTTATTTCTGATGATACCGGAATTATTGAATAAGGACTGTATCTTTGATTCTTCATAAGTAGCAATCATATTGAAATTGAACTTATCAAATGCAGCACGATATGCAGAACGTTTCTTAAGCACCATAATCCAGTTCAAACCTGCTTGTGCTCCTTCCAACATTAGGGATTCAAATAACTTCTTATCAGAGTGAACTGGCACACCCCATTCCTCATCATGGTACTTAATATAAAGTACATCACTTTTACACCATTGACACCGCTTCATTTTTAATTCTAGTGTTGAATATTATTCTTCAGATCCTAATCCTGTTTGAGAGCGTACATATTGCCCCTCAAAAGCTAAAGCTTCTTCGCGTCCCGAAACAGAGTTATCTAATTTTGATATAATAAAAATAGACATAAAAGCTGCACTAATTGAAAACAACGCCGGATGTTTGTACGGAAAGATTGCTTCTGTGTTACCCAAAATATCAACCCAGATTGTTGGTCCTAAAATCATGCATGAAACTGCAGTTATTAATCCAATACTACCACCTATAAAGGCACCTCTGGTTGTCAACCTTTGCCAATACATAGATAAAAATAAGACGGGGAAATTTACACTAGCAGCAATCGCGAAGGCAAGACCAACCATATAAGCCACGTTTTGTTGCTCAAACTGGACCCCGAGAAAAATTGCAGCAACACCTAAGCCGACCGTAGCTATTCTGGACATGCGAATCTCCTCTCCTTCTTGGGCTTCACCTTTGCGTAACACGCTCGCATATAAATCATGCGAAATAGCTGAAGCACCGGCTAATGTTAAGCCAGAAACAACTGCCAGAATAGTAGCGAAGGCAACTGCAGAAATGAACCCCAAAAAGACTTCACCCCCCACAGCTTTAGACAAATGAATCGCCGCCATATTATTTCCACCCAATAAACCGCCCGACTGAAGATCTAAAAACTCTGGATTATTTACTAAGAAAACGATGGCACCAAAACCAATAATAAACGTCAAAATAAAAAAATAACCAATAAATCCTGTCGCGTACACAACCGATTTCCTTGCCTCTTGTGCATCAGGCACAGTAAAGAATCGCATCAATATATGTGGCAAACCAGCCGTGCCAAACATAAGGGCAAGTCCAAGTGAGATTGCAGATATTGGATCAGACACTAGACCTCCAGGAGACATAATCGTTATCCCGTTCTTATGTACTTCAGTAGCGGTCATAAATAAAGTCTCAAAAGAAAAATCCATATGATACATAACAGCGACAGCCATGAAACTTGCTCCACATAATAGAAGCACAGCTTTAATTATCTGCACCCATGTTGTTGCCAACATTCCGCCAAAGGTAACGTACAAGACCATCAGTATACCGACAATCACTACTGCCAGATAATATTCAAGACCAAATAATATCTGTATAAGTTTACCTGCGCCTACTAATTGTGCGGTCAAATATAATAAGACTACAATAAGTGTTCCAGAAGCCGCCAAACTGCGGATGGGTAACTGCTGTAAGCGATAGCTCACAGCATCGGCAAAAGTATATTTCCCAAGATTCCTTAAGCGTTCTGCTAAAAGAAAGAGGATTATCGGCCAGCCGACTAAAAAACCAATGGAATAAATGAGTCCATCAAAACCACTCGCAAAAACCAATCCAGAAATACCTAAGAACGATGCGGCAGACATATAATCACCAGCAATTGCAAGACCATTTTGCAGTCCAGTAATATTACCACCAGCAGCATAAAAATCTTTGGTACTTTTTGTGCGCCTTGCTGCCCAATAGGTTATCCCCAGTGTCGCCGCTACAAACACAAGGAACATTGTAATAGCAATAATATTAGTAGGCTGTTGAGTTATTTCACCTTGTACCGCATCTGCAGCAGACAATAATGAAGGGATGAAAAGAATAGGCACCCAGAATAAAAGACGTATATTTAAGTTATTCATCTAAAGTGACCTTGTCAACCTATGTTACATCTTTAATGACATCATTAACTAACCGATCAAATTCATTATTAGCACGGTAGACATAAATACCAGTCAGCAAAAGACTTAAGAGAATTACAGATAATGCTATAAGAATACCCCAAGTAATTACGCTATCTTCAAAAATTGGGTTCCCAAATAGTTCTGGATAAAAAGCAATTATTAAAATAAAACTAAAATAGGCAATCAATATAATGCTTGTTAGTAGCCAACTAAATCGACGACGTTCTAATTCAAGCTGATGAAATTTAGGATTAGCATAAATTCGTCGGTAAAGATGTTGCATAACGTGCATCCTTTAGTTTTATTTATATGCTTATGATAACACATAGATCACAAAATTTGTTCTCGATATAGTTTGAACAATTAAAGATACTACTAGCATTTCAAATATTTCGGAGACTAATATTATAGTCATCAACCAGTACCCATGAAGATAATATCTTCATCATATTGAATAATCAAAGTAATAATAAATCATGTCTGTAATAAGAAAGATGTAATTCTTTTACATCAGGATATTTATAGTAACCAGAAGTTTACCCTCGATGTTAAATTTAAATTAGAGAAATTTGATATATTCATAATATCGCTAGATTTTCGAATAGCCATCATGCTTTGCAAAGTTTTGTCCATCATTAGTTAGTGATTCTCCACCATCAACATATAATATTTGCCCACAAACAAATTTATTTGTTAACAGGTATTGCAATGCTTGTGAAATGTTATTGGTCTGTCCTTGCTGCTTTAGCGGGATACCTTCCACCCGCCAATCAATATACTCCTGACTACGAACACTAGCGGGTAGTATCACGCCAGGAGCAATGCCGTTAACCCGGACATCTGGTGCTAATTCGACTGCAGACAAACGCGTAAATTCTGCTAAGGACTTTTTCGACAGCACATATGCTGAGTATTGATATTGATTAAATGCTATCTTATTGTCGATAATATTAATTACATCACCTTTTTTACATTGCTGCACAAAAGCTTGTGTTAATAAATATGGTGTCAGAAAATTAATTTTGAACTGCCTTTCAAGTATCAGTTCTGATGTTTCCATCATATTTGCTTGGTCATACGCAGAGGCACTATTGATCAATACATTCAGATCGGGAAATTGGTCCCGCACATTTCTAATTAATTTGCTGACATCGTTCTTCTGACTAAAATCAAACTGAAAGGTTTGTGCATCAACACCTTTTTTTTTAAACTCTTCAGCTGTTATTGCAGCTTTTTCAGATGATGAGTTATAATGAATTGCGAGTTTATAACCTGCATCGGCAAGAGTTTCACTAAATATCTTTCCTAATCGAATAGCTCCTCCGGTAATTAGTGCGGTACCTTTTGACATTTTTTTTGAGTGCAGCATATTGAGTATATTATCCTGTAACGTATATTGAGAGTTTATCTATTTTGTATAAGCTTAACTAACTTAATTTATTAAAAATAATAAAATTTATGATATCTACCATTATTTCAGTTGGTTCTAATATTGAACCTCACAAAAATTGTGATGCTGCCAAAATGATTTTGCTAAAAGAAACTGTATTCAAGGGGAATGCTAAATATATAATCACCAAACCCTGGGGTTATAAAGATCAAGCTGATTTTTTGAACGGCGCATTCTGGCTAGAAACTAATCATAATTTTGAAAAGTTTAATAGCTATCTCAAGACTATTGAAAAACGACTAGACAGAATCAAAAATGGTAATAAGGCTGGTCCTCGTACAATTGATTTAGATATCGTCATCTGGGATAACGAGATAATCGTCGATGATTTTTACGATAAAGATTTTATTCAAATACCAGTAATAGATATAATTGAGAACTATTCATTATCAATCAGAGGATATCCTAATAAGCAACACAAACACACAAGTAATTAAGGCGCGTGAAGCTTTTTAAAAAATTCTCTTGCATGAAAACGTAAACCTATGGTTTCAGAACCCTTATTGCTCATGCCATAAGAATCATATATGTCTAAGATAACTCTTTACGTTTCCCTAATTCATGGTTAATTATCAATTCAATCTGATAAAGTTTCAATTATTTCATATCATACTAAACTGTAGATCAAGACACGATCACACCATCTCATAATGTTCTTTTCTACGTCGCAATGCTTTGCTGTCCAGACTCTTTCTCTTAACAATCTTTCTTTTTTCTATTGGTCATTTTACTCTATAAGTAACCGTCTCAGCATTCATTAATTGTATTAACTACTCAAATGGTACTAATAAATTACCATCTTTAGTTGAAGATTTATTTGCTTTCAAAATGATAAAATTCTCAATACTAATATCTCGACCACATGATTACAAATGTCGCTTTGTACAACTTTTGAGATGAAGAGGTATAACCGAAAAGACGTTATTGTCATTTAATCCTTGACTATCGTTTGCCATTTTCGTAAAAAATTTCTGACTTCAGCTTTTGGAATTTTTGACAGTTTTTGAATTAGCGTAAATGGAACCGGATCTATTTCATATACTTTAGTAATATTATCTAACATCGCCAACTATAGCCTTGTTGTCATATCTGAATCATATAAAGCACGATGAAAAACATCTTTTATCGGGATATTTGTATAACCGGGTAAGGTTGCCAATTTATGGTTTGGAGAATCTTGGTAGATACGTCTTGCAGTCAATAGTGAACATGCAAATTGCCCAGTACACGTCCGACAGATTCTACTCAATTCCGCATCAAGAAAACGTTCGTCAAATGAAGCATTATGAGCAACAAGGTTATAACCGTCAATAAAATCAGAAAGTCTATGCATTACTTCATTACAAGGTGTAAGCATCTCTTAACATACTATTAGTTATACCAGTATGAGCTTCAATAAAACTATCAAGAGGCCTACTTGGGTTCATTAATTCTTGAAAATACGCAACAACTTTTCCATTTTCGACACGCATTGCTCCATTCTCTATGACACGATCGCCATAGTCCGGTGAGAGTCCTGTAGTCTCAAAATCAAGAACAATCACAGTGTTGGCATTGACCATTAACTATTGCTCATAGTTCTTTAATATTGAGAGTATGCTCCTAAGATATCGGAATTATTGATTGTATTTAATCTCTACTATGCAATCTTAACGAGAAACATAGCAAGATGTACATATGTGTAAATACCACTTAAATGACTGTCAAGAAAAACTTTTAATATTTTAAATCAATCTTGTATTTCAAATTTTTCCCTAATTCTTTCAACACGACGACGATTCACACCAAAATCGCTGTAACCAATGCGAGAAGATGAACGAACTTGAAAAACCTTATTCTCAATAGATAATATAAATTCAATATCATCTATAAACCTGAAAATAAGACTACGTATTTCCCCATGAAGATAGTCAGTGCGTTCCGCAATTATCGTCACACGTTTTTCAGTCATTAGTACTTTCTTAAGTCGTTGCATTGCTAGTTCTGGTCGATCTTTAAAAGTTAATGGCGCAATAAAATGTGTATGGGTACTAGCCAGACTAGAAACACAATTTGGTGAATCAGGGCAATCCATATGGTCTCCATTCAAGTCTTGAGGATTCGCACTTAACATCATAACAATGAGTAAACTACTTATGGTCAAGTATTGAAATATTTTTTTCATCACTAATGAATATTATATAATCAAACACGCGTCATGAATTTACCAGTGCCTGTATTAATTCGTATAATCTCACCAGTCTCCATATACTCTGGCACTTGTACTTCTATTCCAGTACTCAATATCGCAGGCTTAGTCCTACCTGCCACGGTTGCGCCTTTGATATTTGGTATGGTATCAACGATTTCCATATCAACAAACTGGGGTAATTCAACACTTAGAAGCATACCATCCATTATTAACGCAGTTAGACCTTCTAGGCCTTCTGTGATGTAACTCATTAGGCTCTTTACATCATTTTCATTTACTTCATATTGAGAATAATCTTCAGTATTCATGAAGATAATATTTTCAGCATCCCTATATGAAAATTGTACCGACACACGCACACAATCAGCCTCTTTAAGTAATTCATCGCTTTTAAACGATTCATCTAGTTTTTTTCCTGACTGGAGGTTCTTGAAACGAATTTTATATAGAGTTGTTGCACCTCTAGAAGTTGGACTTTTTGCATCAACATTTTTTACGCTATAAGGAACACCATCGATATCAACAACCATTCCACGTTTAAGTTCACTAGCTTTTGGCATTATCACTTCCTATTACATCAATATATATTGAATTTCATAATTATTGTAAACCAAAAAATTCACGATTTCGAAATACTTAATAAGACTTCAGCAAACTGTTTTTTGCATAGGACTTATGGAATTAAGAAAACTACCATTAATGAATAATTTAACGCTTGCTAGCAGCTTCTGGAATTGTATCAATAAATTTTAGCTCTGGATCATTATAAAAATCCGAGCTTTTTTGATAATCAAGATACATATCTGTTGCATCATTACCCCAGAATAAATGCTCATCAGCAATAATAGTTGGCACACCAAACACACCGAACTCAATTGCTGTTTTGGTGTTTTCTCGTAATTGCTCTTTTACCAAATTTTGATTAATCAAGTTATCCGGCCCATTAATACCTAGCGAAATAACGAATTTATGCCACGATGCATCATCATCAACAGAAAAACCATCATGCCAGATATATTTAAATATCTTTGTGATTACATCCATCTCATTTTTCATAGCAATTGCCAAACGCAATGGCCGCAACGGATTAAACGGATGTGATGGAGGCATGCGTAACTGAACACCTTGTTGTTTTGCCAACCAGACAACATACTGATACGTAAACAGTCGTTTTGATGGGATCTCAGCCGGTCCCTTATGTTTCCAATTATTTAACAAGCCAGCAAATAAAATGGGACATGGTTGAACCATTATGTCACTCGAAAATTTCTGTAAGCGTATTTGCTGCAGGTAAGCAAAGGGAGAAATAAAATCAAAGTACCAGGTGATTGTATTAGACATTTTTTATTTAAAGCAAATCTTTAAAATTTTTTAATTAAATCTAGCAACAAAAAAGAGTAGTTTTTTTTTAAATAATTTTATAAATTCCAATCTCTAACCAAAGTTATTTATCTGGAGCAGTAAAAGAAGAACTAGTGTTTTTTTTAGCTTTTTTTGCAGCACGTTTTTCTTTCAAAGAGAGTGCAGGTTTCTTCGCAGATTCTTTTCTGCTATTACGTTCTTTAGACATCGTTAATTCTCCAAGATTAAGGTAAGCTTGTATTTATAACTACATAACTCTATCAATACTTTACACCTTACGTATAAAAATGCATCGATTAATAGCAGGTTCAAAATAAATAAATTTACACAATCTATTAAGGAACTTCTGTCTTCATCTATTTTAGATTCAATGTAATGCTATTTGGCATTGCAATATCGCTGATTCGTAAATAACTCAGCTAAAACAGCCCAATAATCAGACTACCAAACAGTCGATTTTTAACTCCGTATACCACGAATACCGACAGTGACTTAGATCTAAAAAAGAACTAGCATCAACTAAAACTCGGCGTCACGAAAGAAGACTCAGAACATTTTTCAATACTTTGTCCACAACAAATACTCTAATAGTTAAACCTACCTTTTTTGAATAAAACTGCTAATCACCCAAAATAGAGGGAGATTTTAGTAATTAATGGTCTTTAATTGCTTAATTATCGACTCTTTTGCAGATAATTAGCTAAAAAGATAGTCTTTCTTGCCAGAAATCTATAAGGTGCCGACATTAGTAAAAAAAGTTTGTAGCGGTTCCCGGTAGTTCTACGCAATGTAAAAAGCAGCCTCTTCCGTAACAGTTCTACAACAATTTACATGCTAATACATTGTTTTTTAATAATTAAAGAGGTATCCAAAAATGGCTACAGGTACAGTAAAATGGTTTAACGATAGTAAAGGTTTTGGTTTTATATCACCTGCTGATGGCAGCGCTGATGTGTTTGTTCATCATAGCGCTATCAAAGCGGACGGATTCAAATCACTTGCTGAAGGTCAAAGTGTAAACTTTGATACCGAGCAAGGCGAGAAAGGTCCTAGTGCAATCAACGTGGTTGCATAATAGACCAAACTAGACAGTTTTAGTCTTAGAAGCCTCGCTAATAGCGGGGCTTTTTTATGTCTGTATGATTAATGTCCAGGGGTAAAAATAAATATCCCGGAAGCGTCTGCAAACAACGTAAGTAACCGTCTAATTAGACGTGGCAAGATAAGGTCTATTTGGACTTAATGGCACATTCCCTTCCTTCCAGAGTTTCGTTTGTAATGTTTCATCATAAGATGACGAAAAATAATTATATAACGCAAGCGAACGACAATTTAAAGTTAAACGGTTCTGACGCGATAAATTATTATTTATAAATTATTGAAAGCTTATATTGTTATAGAATGGAGAATCCATACCCTTACTACCTTCTTCTACCACTTCACCATTAAACAGCTTTACCGACAAGTTGCCATTAATCTGCTTTGTGAATGGTATCAAAAGCTCATCAATATACTTTTGCGCACAATCCAGCGAGGTGAATTCATAAAAACCACCAACAGTATGGTTATTAATACCACTAAGCCAAGTCTTAGACTTCAGGCCTTCAAACTTCTTCATCTCAGGATTGATAGATTGCCAATCGATCTGATCAAAAGGAATTGAGACCTGATACTCAGCATAAAGAAATATTTTTTCCTGACTCATCATTTACCTCCCATAGAGAAAAGTCTCATTCGACCTCACTTATCGATTGAGGGGTCAGAGCACTTAAAGTAAATATCTTATCAACATTTCAAGATCTACGAAATTCAAAGATAAACGTCTCTCACTCATTCAATTGATTATATAATTTGAGTATGAGCGTATTAATTTTACAAATTATCATCAAGCAATGGGATAAAAGCCAACGAACAGAAGCACATGTTTCGGAAAGAGCAAATAGACCCGACAAATATCCAATTAAAATACCGCCCGCATTTTATGTTTTAGATAAGCAATGTGT
>ERZ651776.1678-NODE-1678-length-25973-cov-4.981773_pt1 | contig 25973 bp, 20 predicted proteins | sample MGYA00514761_ERZ651776 | MGnify/ENA metagenome assembly ERZ651776 | reverse complement strand
ACGTCAAAACTCTTCGTGTTTGACTTATACATTGTATTAAGGGCCCCTCGACGCCCAATTAACTCTCAATTCACGCGAGCCTGATCTCAATCCACCTACACACCCAACGTAGAATTCTCTCCACCACCACGCACCACCAAGGTGGGTCAAGGCGCCTGCTATGCTATTCTAATAGGTTCGCCGACGATGAATGATGAGTATTCACAGGGAGAAGCCAACAGCTTGGGCATGTCTGAACAGGACTCCATGGAGAGTCCTGAGAGTCCTGTTCGCAAAAGTTCTCGCTTCCCGTTGCCGGCAAGGGGTGGCTCTTCTTCGAATGCCGTTGGAGTTGGAGGGAAGCGGAGAGCCCAAAATGAAGGGAAGAGATCGTGGGCTGAGAGCGTAATAAGTGGTGATGTAGGTGGTCCCAACGGAGCTTTCAATGAAGTGGTGAGCCGGGCAAAGCGGATGAGGATTGAGAATATCGATGGTTTTGGGGAATCTGCGGGTATGAAGAGTCCGGGGTTGAAGAGTGTTGGGGAGAGTGAAACAAGCCTTGAAGATCTTGCCAATAGGGATCGTCATGGTGCAGTGGTAGTCAACAACAGTAACTTTCCTCCCCCACCTCCATTGGCATCCCCTTTCACCTCGATAACGACCCCCAATAACAACAGTTCAATGAGCTGGAACACGTCGTCTCAACCCACGACCCCGTCGGGGTATGAAGACATGAATAAGATGTTGGGCAGTTTGCATAGGGAGAAGTACGAGAGAAGGTTGTCAATGTATAACCCGAGACAACCTCTGTATAGCCCGAGGCCACCTCCACACCGCAATTTTGATCTTTCATCAGATAGTATGGATAACGAAGACAATGTCAGCCGGAAACGTGTCCGTCCTCCTGGATTTGTGTACAACAACAAAGAAAGTAACAGCAATGGCAACATGGTCCCTCAATTCCCTAATTTGGGAAATCCTCACTCAGGAAACTTGTCGTCATCTCTGCCTGTCAGAGATCAATCGCTGCTGGAAAACAGCAATGATTCTTTTGCGAGCAGTCAAAGCAATGGAAATGGCAACGGTGATAGCAGCAATAGGGGGAGGTTCCGCTTGAAGCGATTTGATCGAAGCAGCAGCAATAGCAACTTGTTTTGAAAATATATACCTCATTTATAAGAAGCAGATCGCAGATCGCAGATCAAACACAAAAAGGAAAAGGATAGAAAAAATGAAAATGGGTAGTAGTTGTACGAAAAAACACTTCCTCGTTATTTGCTTTTCATTTGAGGCTTCGTTCAGTCTGAACTTTAGCCTGTCAGCCAGATATCCTTTACGTCAGTGTCGCTGTAGCGAGTGTTACAGGCAGGGCAGTTCCTCTTCCTGAGACTGAGGTTGTTCTCAATACACTGCTTGCAAAACATGTGATTGCATCTCGTAATGATGCAATCCTTCTCCCGTGTATTACAAACGTGACATGTGAGCTTGCCCTTAAGTATACTGTTCTGTTGTAGCAACAACTTGACATCAGCATCCGCCGATCCGCTGAGGCCCACATTGTTCTGATTCTTCCTAGCATCGAGCATGATCTTTTCCTCGAGCTGTGTCTTCTCGTTCGCCGCGAGACCGTTCATCTTCGTGAGCTCGTCGCAGCGAGCGACCAAATTGACCTTGTCCTCTTCGAGGGCCTTCAATGTTGCCTGAAGATGCTGCTGCTCCTCATCAGCGACAGCCTTCACCTTGATTGCTTCATTTTTCACCTTGACCATCTCGCTCTGGAGCCCCTCGCACACTTCCTCCTGCTTGATCATTTCCTCTCTGATCTTTTCTCCAAGGCTAACTGCTCTCCTACTCGCCGTTCCCAGTTCTTCTGCGTCTTTCACCTGCCGGAGCAGGCTCAATCTCTCATCCTTGTACACCTCGTTGAGCTGCCTCAGCTTGATAATCTCGCTCTTTGCCATTGTATTGGTCTTATCCTTATCGTCATTCTCCTTAAGTAGCTTGAGGTTGGACTGGCTGACGCTCTCGAAGCGCTCCACCAAAGCTTCGATCTGTTGCGCAGGTTTGTTCGAGTGTTCGAGTAGATTTTTGGTTAGGTTTTGGTAAATTTCGTGTGAAGTACGTGGGGTTCTTTTCCACATTGACAATTTCCTCACCTCCAGTATTAAACTATCATTCGTCGCGTTCTGTTCCCCCAGCTTCTTCCTCAAGTCGGTATTCACCTTAAGAAGGTCTGCAACCGTCTCCTTTCCTGTTGGTTTCTTGGCCGCCGCCTTCCCACTCGCCTCGCTCTTCTTCTTGGTCAATTCCGTATTTTTCTTCTTGAGGTCGGTGTTGTGATTCTGTAACTTCTCGGCCAAAAGCCGAGTTTCGTTCAGAGTGCTCTTGACAGTCTCGGCGAGCCGAGCGCCCTCCAAGCTCTGGTGGAGCTTGTGCTTCAAGGTCACGATCTCTCTCTCCATTGCGCTCTGCCTTCCGTCCTTCTCTGCTAGCAGAGCCTCCCATCGGCGGCTATTCTGGGCCTCCACTTCGCTCAGAGCCTTCTCCGACTGCTGTAGCTTCCCTTCCATAACAGAGTACTGCGGTTTGAGGATGTCATTCAGCTCTTTCTCGTTTCTTAGCTGCGCTTCTGTTGCCTTCAGCTTGTTGGTAATTTCCATCAACACCCTGCTCGTGCTGCTGCTACCGCCGTCTCCGGAAGTGACAGCATCGATCATTTTACTGTTCTCCGTAGTAAGTTGGGTGATCCTATTCTCCAAAGCTGCGGAGTTGTTGGCAAGCTCTTCAATCTTTTTCATCCTGTGCGAGCAGAGGTCCTCAAGCTGCTGTAATTTCATAGCATCCTCCGCCGACGTCTTGCCGTCGCCGTCGCCTTCGTTAGCGTTGTCGCCGGAGCCTTTGTTGGCATTGGCACTTTTTGCTGCCTCCTCCTTTTTCTTCTCGTTCTCCTTCAACTTCCTCTTCCCCTCATCATCCAGGACAGCAGAAAGGCTCTGTCCCGTCGCCAGCCTGTCAAGCTTTCGATTGGCACGGCGTGCCAGACGGAGCGCTTCCGTGCGGGAAGATAGAACAGTAGATAGAGTTGTCTTCAGGTGGTCGATTTCAGAAAGTGAGTTCAAAAGGGCGGAATCATTATCGGCGGAGGTGGAAGAGGATGCGGGGGGGGTGGGAGTGTTGACATTTTTCAGCAGATTTTGAATCCCCGTGGAAACATACTCGGCCCTATTCCCCAAAGCCGCCGATTCCCTAGCTAGGAATATCGTCGGGTCCTGACCGTCATCATCGCTATCACCGATATCATCATCATAATCATCCTTGCTCTCAGCAACGAAGGGATGAGGCTTGAAAGACGAAAAAACCCTGCAGATTTCGTGCAGGACCATGTCATTCTTCTCCTCCTCACCAGAGTCTAATGGATGTGTCCTGCTCGTCTTTCTCTCGTCAATGTCGACCCCGATCTCAAAATCATCGTCATCTCCATCATTATCATTGTCACCGTCGTCCATTTTCTCGTCAACCTTCCTGTTCACCCTCCTTTTCTTCTTTTCAATCTGCAAAATCCGCTGCACTATCTCCTGCCCACCTAGCTTTTCCCCAACACCAATCTCGAGATTCCTCCATTCCCGGGACAATTTTCTCACCCCTTCCAGAGCTTTCTCACTAATTTTTCTCCTCTCGTCCCTCTCCCTTACCAAGCAATTTATCTCTCTCTTGAACCCCCTCAATTCAGCAACCAATGCAGAGTTTTGGTGTTTTATAAACCAACCATCAGGCTCAGGTCCATCCCTATTTATTTGGTGCGCTGGGGGCGCAGAAACAGTTATGGATGCAGGGGCAGAAGCTAGGCGAGTAATTTTCGTGGGAGGGGGCAGAGAGGAGGGGGAGGAGCTTGAGGCCCCCTTTTCCAGGTCCGTAGATTGGGCGCGTTGAAGGGCACGTTTCATCTTACCGGTGAGTTCTGTGGGATGGAAAACGCAGGTCGATTACCTCTCGTGGTCGAAACTGAAAGAATCCTGCGTAAAGGGTAAAAACCAAGGGGATGTGGAAATTGTTGGGGTTTTTTTTAGGCGAAGATTTAAGAAGGGGGCAAATTCTCAATCGACAACTTCAAATCAATCGACGCAGAGATCACCAATACTTTTTTTCTTCGACTGGTGGCGATTTTTGTCGAAAATTCTTCAATCACTTGTCCAGTCACACTATCCCTCGTCCAGCTCACCGGAGAAATTCCTTGACCAAGTACATAAAGAATGGGTTTTTTTCTCGTAGCCCTCCTCCTACTTCTCTCGGTGTCATGTGGTTCTGCTTTCTCGCACTCTCGACACATTCCGATAAGACGAAGGACTGTGGTGAAAAAATATTCAGCCTTGTCAGCGAAGTCATCAATACTGATGGACTCCCAAGTTCCTTCGACATTTATTTCGACCTATCCGCCCATAATTGTTAGAGGTAGAGAGGGAGGTGATTCGAAGAAAGAAGAGATATATACAGTGCGTGAGGCTGAATTTAAGGATTTGAGAGAGGTTGCTGAGTTACTCGTAAAAAGTTTTTATAGCAATGGTGGAGGTGGTGGGTTTTTTGGCAGGACAAATGTGTTGAAAGAGGTGAGAATATGCGATGGTATGCTTTGAGTAAAGCCGCGGCTCGAATTCAGGTGTGCTCTTTGCTTCTAACACGACCTTGTGCTCTTTTGCTTATTCGCAATGGGGCCATAGCTCAACCGCCTCCAAAATAACTACCATCGGTATCACACCTTCCCTCATTCGATGTTTGTGGTGACATCTCCCACTCCGGTGGAGGAAATTGTAGCCTTTGTTGACATTGATGCCGGAAATTCAAGGACCAGGCACCAGGCAACAACCAGGGGCACGCCTCGACCGTATTTGAGGTGAGATGAGAACGCCTGCTGTTTTTTTTCTCGTATTTTGAGTAGTTTTATTCTGTGATTTTCTAACTAGGCGCTTTTTTGTGCGCAGTGATCTTGCAGTTGACGAGTCCCACAGGGGGAAGGGTTTAGGTGGCGAATTGGTTGATTTTTGCGAGAGGATTGTCAGTCATGGGGTGAGTTTTGTTCTTGCATGTCGCGGCAGAGTTTCTTTCTTGCCGAGTTTTTGCCGGGGTTTTTTCGGCTTGTTCGTGCCCTGTTCTGGCCGATTCTAACTCGCTCTCATCGCTCCTGATAGTGGCGGTGTTCGTGCCTCCATCTCAAAGTAGAAAACACCAACACGCCGGCGAAAATCCTCTACTCCAACAGAGGTTACGTCGTTGTAGAGGACGAGAAATTACTTAAGGGGGTGAAGAGGGGTCAATTGCTTTTATTCAAGGACTTGTCTGAATCAATATCGTCAATTGAGGAGGCAGAGGCAGAGGCTGAGGCGACCGCCACCTCGCCAGGGCCTCTTCTGTCAGCTGAAGAATGGTCCGCTGAATATAACATCGGTAACGGCGGCAGGGAGCAAGTGAGGTGGGAAGAAAAAGTAAGATTCGATTGCAAGAGCGAAGGGGACAGTTTCAAACAGAGCGTCGAGGTACTCGGAAAAGTTCTCGCAGAGTAGTTGGTGGAAGGAAAAAAATTAAGGAAGATTAAATGATTTTGGTTCGTTTGTAATGGAAAACTACCTCCACACATCATGTCTACTATTTAGACGAACTCTCGCTTGTCATAAATGTTATTTGGGTACTGACGACGCCGACGACGAGCACGGGCAATTGACGCATCGATCTCAGAAATTGGCAAGTACACCATGAAGTCGTTCTCGACTGTGCTCTCACAAACATCCCCAAGACGGCCCTTTCCCAACACCAACTTATCGTCTACCAACACCTCGAATATAGGCTTTGCACTGATGCCTTCGCCGCCAGGAAGAATCACCTTCTCCACCAACACGTCGCTGTTGTGCTCTTTTACCACCTTTGCCGTAGTCAGGAAAAACTTTCGCAAACCAAATCCGCTTGTGTAACGAATGGTGAGGACGACACGCTTTGATTGTAGTGTCAGAAATTTGGAGTATGATAGAGGCGGGGAGGCCGGAGGAGCGGGGGTGGAGGTTTCTGCTGAAAGGAGAGTGGTGATGAGGTTGTTGGTTGTGGAAGGTTTAGTTGATGAAGGCGGAACTTTCAGGGAGGGGGGAGGTCTCTGCTTTAATGTAGTAACGTGGTTAAGGAGGAATGCGTCGCAAGAAGTCAGCATTAGTAGCGCGAAGATTGAAAGCCGTGCCATAGTTTTTGCTCTGAGACTGTGGAAAAGAGGGTGAACGAAATGTCAGCAAGAGCAGTGTTCTGCCTTTGAGTTCAGATGTCCTCACTCTCTCTTTCTGGAGAAAAGATTACTAAGCTTTTTAACCAACTGGGTGGTCGATTTTTTATTAAACGCTAATCAGAAGGGGAGACATTGCCAATAACCCTATTTTTTGCGAAAACGTCGTCGATACAGCAGCGGAAAGGGAATTTTAAGATAGAAACCTCAGTCACATTATATGTCGGTTAGCAACAATTATTGAAACCACCACCTGCCTTCTTCACGCATCATCCATCATATGACTAGAATCAAAGCCACTGACTTTCACCGGTGATGGAGTTGTACCTGTACCAATTTCCCTGTTCATCCTGCATCTGCTGCCATGGGTTACCTCCTGCGCCGCTAAGAGAAGCCGAAAGAGTACCTGTGTTAAAATCAATCGGCCTATCCCATGAGGTTTGTTGAGAGACATGGTTATAGTAGTAGACATTTCCTTCTTGGTCGTATTCTTGGGTCCATTGCTGCTGCTGTCCACCTGCTCCTCCGGTGACGCCTCCGGCCGTCTCTCCGTATGCGTCCCCTGCGGTCTCCTCAGTTTGAGCTGGTACCCAGTTTCCATCTTTGTCGTATTCTCCTTCCTCGTCTTCGTCGTAGTATTCATCCTCTTCATCCCATTCACCCTCCTCGTCCCAATCTTCGTCATCCCAATCGCCCTCCTCGTCACCCTTGCCGTCCCAGTCACCTTCTGCCTGTCCTCCCTCTCCGCCATCGCCTCCCTCTCCCCCATCCTCTTCTTCGCCTTCAATTTTTTCTGGGTACATTTTCTGTTTAAGCTCGTCCATTTCAAACTTGAGGGGCATGCAGACGAGTGGAATTGAGTTCTTGCCTGCAAGCATGTCGATGTATCCGCTTTCCTGCTCCCACCTGTGAAAAATAGATTTGATAGCAATCGTCGTGGGATTAGTTGTTGTGTTTGTCTTTGTTGGACATCAATGGTGATGAGTTAGTTATTGAATGAACGAAACTTACTTGTCCTGTCTGGCCTTTGCCAATTCATAATTTCTCCTCGGATAAATGGATCGTTTATTGCGAGGGCATTCCATGAGATCGGAAGGGTGGAAGGGGGGATAGTGTCTGTCGTCCGCTGCCTCCCATACCTTCTCTATATCTTCCCTCCGCTGATACCATAAATTGCGTGACTCGAGATATCTTTCTGGGGCGCAAATACTGATGCTCCTCCCAGCCTTTTGTTGTTCCAGGACCCCATAGGTATCAACACACATGGTGCCTACACGATAATGGAGGAGAAAATTACTCCACTCTTTGATGCCTTTCTTGCTGCTGGCCCACTCGTCGCTTAGCAAATCTTCTAGGTTCCAGCCTGCAGCCCTCGGTGGTCCTGCTCCCTCCTTGTTCAACCCCATCAAATCTCGAGGAATGTTTACACTTTCTCTGACGCCATCTTTGACGGCCCGCATCATTTCAATATCACGAAGGTCCCTCTCAAAAACATTCTTGTCTACCCTTGCCTCCTTTAGGTTCATACTGCGCCGCCTTTTCGCTTCGATCCTCCCCCTCTGGCGCCCCCTAGTGCCCCCAAGCAATATATATAGCCCCTCGACTCTAGCTAAACTAGCTCTCCTCTTCCGCCCTTCTTTCCTCCCCTTCAGCTCGTTTTTCAGCTCCTCTTCCAGCTTCATTCTGCTCTCCTTAATTCTACCCCTGTTTCGGTTTATTTCTTGCATTGTGTAGCTCACCATGGTAGCTGGGTCTTTCCAGTGCGCTTCATCGCTGTCAGCCTTATCTAGACCTCTTTTGATCCCTTCAATTCTTTCAAAGAATTTTTTGGTCTCGTCCTGGATGGTCAACAATTTTGAGAACACGCTCACATCAGACCAGTCAAATTCCCCTCTATTCCCTTCGACCGCCTCACAGTACAGTCCCAGCTTGTTAGCCTTCCCTATCCGTAGAATATCTGCCTCCGCCAGCCGCTCGATTCTCGGGTGCCTCCTTTGCCTGCCTCTCAACTCTGCTACGCTTCTGCATGAAGGCTCAAGCACGTCGTCACAGAACCTATTATTAGGGTCTTTTACTCCCCCTGAGGCAAAAATCTTGTTGAAGACGAGCTTTTGCTGCTCTATCGCTTGTAGAGCGACCTGCAGCTTGCAGTACCATCGGTATTGCACCGACTCGACGTCCGCTATCTTCAGATCCTGCAAAATTCGCTTCCGTAATTCTTTCCGCTTGTGCGTAAGCGCTCTCTTTTCCACCTTTTCCAGAACCGTTTCTTTGAAGACCTTTTTGCTAGCATCTTTCTGGATCCGATCAATTTCAACCCTGCGTTCAGCGGCCCGTCTCCTTCCCCTGCCCCCTCTTGTGACTCTCTGAATATTAACAACGCATTTATCTTTGTTCCCCTGCTCTTCCTCTTCTTCCCCCTCCTCCGCTATGCACTGCATCAACCGACACTCACGAGTCAAGCTACATTCAGAGATGGTGACTAAATCACTGTCAAGATTTTCAACTTTCCTACTGACTTGAGTGAACTGGCTGTCAATGGCGACGATCTGCTGTTTCTCCCTCCGCTTAAATTGTTTGCAAAAGCGCTTAATGTCCCCTTGAGTATGACCTTCTTCCCGTAAGTTTTGTACCATTACATCCATCTTCTTTGCACTCTCTAGTCTCGCCTCTGCCCTCACGAGCATCTTCCTCTTCGTTTGAAATAAGCCGTTGATGCACATTCTTGCACAATGATAGCTAAGGCACCCGAAACCAGCGGACTCGCATTTGTAGTAGCGTTCCAGTTTGTTGCTTGGTTTGTACCAGACTTCGGGTGGCAGGTCTCGCCAGGTGGTGACTGCCTTACCCTTTGCTGTCCCCTCAGTTTTTTTCTCCTCCTCAAACCCATCGCCGTCGTGTATCCCCTTGATTGCTCCAGTCTCTGCCTTTGCTCTCAAGCCCATCTTTGCTTTCACGCCATTCCACGTATAGTCATTGTAATTGGCGCACTTGGCATTTCTCCATCTTCCCATAACTAAGCTATTGCAGCGTGGCAGTCCCAAATATACAGGAGGAGTAAAGGTCCTCCTCGACTCCACACTCCCTTCTCCTACCCCCACCTTGTCAATTGATCTACGGCTCATACCGCCTCGCTTCAGAGTAATTGCAACGGTATGCATCTCACCTGCGCAGCACTTTAAGAACATGTTGCTACTGGTCTCCACCAACTTGGGAGCGATTCTCAATTGGTCATCACCATGGCCAAGCACCCCAAACCAGCCCTTCCCCCATGTAAAAAGTTGACCATAAATAGTAACACAACAGCTGTGACTTTTACCTGCCTCTACACTAACGACTCTCTCCCATTTTGGCATTTGCACTTTCACTGGAACCGCAGAGTCTTGCACTCCGTCATTCCCCAACTGCCCATGGTTACCACATCCGAAAGCGTACAGCCTCGTCTCGATCCCCCAAGGGTTTGTAAGTTTGCTCTCTACTATTCGCTCGCACAGCAACAGCGAATGTGCTCCTCCCAGCGCTGCTTGAGTGACGAAAGTGTTCTTCTCTTTGAAGGACGAGGGGAAATTGTGGGTGATTTCCACCGGCGATTTCTTGTTTAAGTGCCTCCCACTGCCTAATCGCCCGTTCGCTCCCCTGCCCCAGGTATACACCCTTTTTCCTCCTTCCGTGCATGCAATGCTGTGCGCTGCCCCCGCTCCGATAACGCAGACCGCTCTCCCCTTCGACGACAACTTTTCGATTAAACAAGGTTCCCATCTGTCCTCGTAATCTCCCAATCCCAACCTCCCGTCCCTCCCCTTGCCCCATGCATATACCATTCCTGTCTCGCATAGTGCTAACACGTGAGAGCTCCCTGCAGATAGTGTTCGAACGTTTTTGCCGAGTAGGCCAGGGATTGGAGTTGGATATTCCATCAATTTGTAATTGTCAGAGTGTGTGGTGTAAATATTCTGCACATTGTTGTGCTTGTCCTCTCCCCCCAGTCCTAACTGTCCACTCGATCCTGATCCCCAAGCCAGAACGGTTCCGACAAATTTCCTGGTTAGCATGGCTTTTTGCTCGATCATATAGCTCCTGAGCTCCATCAATCCCAAATTTCCCAAAAATTTGGCACCCCCCCCCTCGTCGATGAGTTTTTCAACACCCCTTATAGTCTTCTTAAGACCCCAAATCATATCAATGGCCTCACTGGGCGCCGCTTCTCTCGCAAAACTGGCTGTGTCCGTGCTCACGACCTGAGTAATTTTGAAGTCTGAGCCGCTCTTAACAAAGCCCGAAGGTATAGTTTGGGATGGAAACCACTTGAGCGGCCTCTGCCTCTTGAGCTTTTGAACCGCCCCCCACTGCTTGCTCATACCAAATTTTTTAGTCGTATTACCAAGAACACCATTCTTGTTTTCTCCGCACGCCCATACATTTCCTTCTTCGCTGACTAGCAGAGTGTGGCGTCTGCTGGCGCTGGCATCGATGTAGACCTTCCCCTTGCTTGCGTACATGGGTTTTGGGGAAGTCTGATGCTTAAAATTAAGCGTTCCAGCCACCCCTTCACCCCCCCAACCCCAACCGAGTGTTTCGTGAATCTACGGAGGAGAGAGAACGATAAAGTAAGTTTTATAGTTGAAGTCTGTTTGGTTACAGTCACGAAACCAGCTAAAGAATCAAAATGCTCACCTGCTTGTCATTCTCATCAGTTGCGCTGGTCCTTGCTGTTCCTTTTTTTCTTCTTAACTTGCTCATCTCGTCCGCCTTTAAGTTTTGCAGGATCACCTCCTTAACAGGCATTTTTTTGTCGAGAGCCTGCTTGGCAATATCAACTGTTATCAAAGGCTCGTCATCCATCCTTATTTGCATTGGGGGAGGGATATAGAAGATAAAGTTGGAAGATTGGTAATCCTTCGATTTTGGGTTACGTTCAGGGATAAACAAATGTGTAATTTTTTTCCCCCGAGCGTTGACGTCAGGTTCTCTTTTTTTGGGACGGACCCTGTAATTGGATTTTTTTTTGTTGGGGGTACTCAGGGCAGAGACGACATTGTTGTCTTCGTCAGTGTTATCGCTCTGGTCATCCCGAAGGCTCTCGATGTCGTTCTCTTCTTGTGCTATTTCTTTTTCTCGCTCTGGGGGGTCTGGGAGTCCTACTGTGACATCTTGACTCGCTTGTGGTGTTGTTGTTCTTGTTGCTGTTGTTCCTTCTGCTGATTCTGCTGATGTTGCACTTGTTGTTGAAATCGTTGTCGTTGTTGTTGGTTGTGGTTCTGTTTCCGTCGTTGTTGGCATAGTTGTTGTTGACCCTGTTATTGTCAACGTGACACCACCGCTGCTGCTCAGGGCAGGGAGCACATCGTTTTCTAGGCTTGGGGCTTCAATTTCCAACTGTGATTCTAGCAGTCCTTGCAGGATAGAACTACTTCCTTGCCCACCCTCTGTTGACACCTGGTCGTTGCTGGAGTTGTTTATTTCCGAATTAATCATTGCCTTTATCTGTTATGTTTTATCATGATAAAAGGTAATCTCGCGTTTCAATAGGCATGTAGCCGAGTGGGGAAAGAGATAATCGTAAAAATCTCTCTCCGTTGCCTTTTTCTGGCTTTCTTTTCCTGGCTTGAAAATCTAGGGGAAGAGGAAAGAGGAAAAAGAGGCACCTCATCATTTTGAAATTGAAAACAAAAACTCCTCCTCTTCAATAAACAACATAAATAATATGCCAGTCGAGGTTTTTCAGGAGCCACTGAGGCGGAAGTACTACACATCTCATTTTAGCTGCGGGTACTTCTTCTTCCTCCTCACAATAACAATTGGCGTAATCCTCCCCTTCTTTTTAGCTTATGGTTCATATGGCTTTTGGCTCAAGGATGGCAAGTATTTCGAACAGCCAAAGGTGACGTATAAGTACAAATTCATAACTCAGCTGAGTGGAGAAGACGCCAATCAAAAACCCTTTCAGCTCTTCTACTCCAGTGTTGCAGGAGTCAACGCCCTACGGAGCAATGTTCGAGTGCCCACTGTCCGGAGCAGGGAGATCGACAAAAACGTAGACGGCAACATTGATGGTCTAAATTTCGAGTTCGAAATGCCGCTGAAGAGTGGCGAGAAGATAAAGTCTGTCAGCACCATGATCTTTTTTGAATACATGTTGAATGAAAGGGTCAAGCTGATGATGAGGGAAAGCATGGCCTACATTACCGGCAGTAATAGCCTCGAGGGAACGAGCTACTATACCAAGGGTAATGTGAAGTTTCAGCAGACCAAGCCTCTGGCGGTCGGAGGAAGTTATGACTGTGATGACTGCGGCGAGTTGTTTGCTGCTCACCCCCAAACTTCTGCAAGTGATACATCCATGCGTAATCTTTTGGAAAAGGTGTGTGCAAGAAAGCGCTCGCCGTGAGTGAACTAGCGTTGTCGGTGTTTGTTTGTTTGTTTGTTTGTCATTGAAGTGTACTGCGGCCCTTTTGAATTCTCAATCATTTACTGACTTCTGACTTCCTCGTTCTCTCCTGCCACAGTATGCACAAAGAAATTTGACAACAATATATGACCAGCACCACGATTATTGGGGCTGGGATCTGTCAGGTACGGCGGAAAGTAGTACTTTTGAGTTCAAGGCAGACATCCGGTTTGACGAGGAAGAAATCATTTACATACCGACTGCCCTGGAGGTCCTCCGGGACGCTTGGGTAAAGTACCTTGCAATGTTTGTCATCGTTGGCTTCTTCTTGGAGAGATGGGCCAGTTTCGTCTACTTCCATCAGATCGTAGAGACCAAGATGATGGTGGAAACATTTGGATCACAGACAGGTGTGCCGAATTTTAAGAGATTTTGAGCCGAAAGGATCTTAGAATAATCGAGTGATGCAATTGAAGGACTGTATAAGTGTGTGCCAATAGCATGAAGCGAAAAAATAAATAATATAAATTAAGTTGGCATAATAATAAAGTTGGCCCCGACGATAATGCCCGAACCACAGCAGCCAATTCATTCTTCATTTACGTTGTTACTATCGTTACAGGGTTTCTTACCACAAAGTATTCCTTAGACGACGCTTCAAAATTTCAACAACATCTTTTGGTGGGTCACGGGCCATTGTTGAGAGCCTTTCATAGTTCCCAAGAATGGCAGTAATACCCAGCTCGAACAGGTTCACGTCCTGGAAGATGACGTCGTACTTGTCGATATTTTTCTCAAAGACGTCCTTGTAGCGAGTGTGGTGGTAACCAGGTTTGTCATGATGAACAACGTGATACTCCTCCGAAAATATGAAGTTTTGCCTGGATTATGGTGGTGTGTATTGGCGTTAGTATATTGGCAACGGCAACTTAAATTATTAGCTTCACGATACCAGCAGATAAGCTATTGATAAAATACTCACCCATTCACTATTGTGAGTGAGTTGACATAGTCGTTGTCCTCTTCGACGAATATGTGCCATGTGTAATTTACCAGAGCTAACAGAATGTTCCCTTCGATCAAGGGGTAAATCACTGCCACGAATGCAAAAGGGAACCCAAAGACTAGTATGCACAGACAGATGAAGCCAACATAGTAACAAGTACCAAAAATTGTCCCCTGAAGCTTTTTGTAATCTTTCTGCACGTAAAAATCGTAAAATGTTGACAGATTCGTGGCATAAGCCATCCAAACAACAATATATCTGCAAAAGCTCCACACTGAGTCACGTCTATAACCTGCAGTCGAGTAAACATCATTGACATCATTATCATACTTGTGGTGGTTGTTGATATGCGAGTGAGTAAACGTACCCGGCAGTACCCCGTGGAACAGCCCGATCCACCAATTAAACAGATACTTGACGAAAAAATTCGATGATTTGTACAAACGATATTGACGGTGAACCTCCATGTGGCACAGTGTATACACATGAGCAAAATTGGTGTACATGGGCCCTATACGGATAATGTTGTAGAAAAGCGCAACTTTCCAGTTGAGCTCGAAGGTACTCATGTAGCACATGAAGATGGGAAGAATCATAGCAAGCCAAACAGCCCAGAGCACCATATAAGAGTCCACTTTCTCCTTCACGAACCTTCCCCCCACGAGCTCTGGGAGCCAGGAGGAAAGGAATCTCGGCCAATTAGGAGCAACCAGCTCGAAAAGTTGCGTGCACACAATCTGGACCGCCACAAAGGGGATACAGACGACCAAGAATACGGCTCCGACGCAAGGCGTCAATGTATCTGTCCAGAAGGTATGAGTATTAAAAGGCCCGGGCATCTCTGTGTGGAGAATGAAAATAGATAGTCTTTGAACAGATTTTTAGAGTGAAAAGACAATTTCTTGCTCGAGAATGGTATTCGCGGGAGGTGGGCGACCTTTTTTTTCTTGTGTGGTGTGGGGGAGGAGTTTCTGTTGGTTTTAAGTAAAATTTCGCCATCCCCCTCTCAATTTCAAAATGTCGATTTCGTTTACTTAAGTACATTTTTGTTTTACATTTTTCTTCCATTATATTATTTATATATAAATTATAATTTTTTGAATTCAATAGTTTTCAATAAATTGATAAATTGTATTATGATTTTTGATCATAAAATTAAAAAAAATTAAAAATATAAAATTATAATATATTTTCTTGAAATATTTGACCATTATTGATTCAAAAAAATTATAAAATATTATTAAATAATATCATAAAAGGAAAATGTATTACAAAAATGTATTTAAGTAAACGAAATTCAATTTTTTTCTTGTCAAAAGGATGTCAACAAAGAGAGCCACCCACGAGATCGAAAACGGCGAACGGACAGCGAACACGCCAGGAACATCAACGGGATTCCAAGAGAACAAAAACTGAACACGGAAAACGATTTTTTTTATTTTTTTTGCGAACCCTAGTCGAAATGAAAGCATCATCATGCGATAAAGAAGAAGTAGCATCTGCTACTAAAAAAATAGTCAACAGCAGACCCCTAGATAGCTCCTGCGATGAGATATTTTTAGTTTCTTGTAAAACTCTACTTTCTCCGTTTTTGGTGGCTTGAAGAAACCAACGCAACTAACTTCACCCCCCCCAAATAAACATGGCAAAGCTCCGCCAATTGCTTTACGGTTCCCTTCTTAGCGTGACCTTATTATACTTTCTTGTCATTAACAAGCTGCATAGAGTGCACATCCCCCAGAATGGGGCCGCCATTACCAACTCCAAAAGCATTCGGGAGGTAAAAAGAAGTGAACCAGTAATTGCACCAGTACCAGTACCAGTACCAGCACCGGTCGTCAGAGTTGACGAGGTGGCAGATGAAGTGGAGACAATTGCCAGCGAGGACACGCAAGCCGACGCCGGATCAGAAGGGGACTACGATGACGATGACGACGATGACGACTATCACAAAGACGAGGAGGAAAAGGATGATGAAGATGAAGAAGAGGAGGAGCAAAATGAGGAGGACTTTGGGGGGATGGCATCGGCGGTAGAACTTCCGTCGTTTATGAACACAAAAAATGCCTTCGACATATCTGTCCCTGTCGACGAGAGTACCAGTGGTTTGATCAGCACAAATCCTATACTCCCTGTTTACTGGATAAATTTGAAACAGTCAACTGAACGAGCGGAACAAGTGCGATCTATGCTGGCCTCCTTACCCTCGATCTCTCGTCTGAATACTGTCCGTATCGAGGCACAAGGTTCTGACGACGTGATGGCTATGTTATTCAGCAAAAGTCTGTCAATACCCGATGCCAAAATAGTCACAGTGAGAGAAGATGACAAGGAGTCGAACCACAGAAGACACCGTCGATCAATATACAACGTGAACGAAGTCGCTTGCACGATATCACATATCAAGGCAATCAAACAGGCCTACGACAACGATGATGACTATGCTCTCATTGCGGAGGATGATTTTGTCATGAGCGAGAAATTTGTCAAGGTTTGGAAGCAATATGCAGATGCGGCTCCTTCCAATTGGGAGATTATTCAATTCTATACCAACAACGAGTACATGCAACAGCACTTATCAACGCTTGAGCATGATCCTTTTGTGCGCTGGAGCCCAGAGCACTGGGGGACTACTGCCTATCTAATTAATCGAAAAGGAATTGAGGCAATCCTGACCAAAGCGGTTGACCCCGCTTACTTCATTCACACCGGCTCTGACGGCGATTCGGACGTGCCGAAGGAAACGGCTTTCCATTTCAAGAAGAGTCGCATGATCTTGGCCGACGAGCTTATATACTATCACACTGTGAGCTATACTGCGACTTATCCGCTTTTCAAGATTCAACCCCACAAGAGTTTGGTCCAAACCTCCTCAAACAAAGTCGGCGACGACAAAGTAAATGCCCACGTTAACTTCGTCAGCGAGCTATTCGATAGACAACAGTCTAGAGAACTGCCGTATAAAATTTTTGAGGGATCAGGAGGAAGCATCGCCAACATCAACAAGAAGAAGCGGCAGTGTCTCGTAATAACATACTCGCTTGTGAAGAACGGAGCAGAGGCCAGCAGTACCCTCCGCCAGCTCAAGGAAAACATCAATAGCTTTGATCGAGTTCATTTCGGTGCAGAAAACAGCAATGACTGGCACATTACCTTAGCTGTCACAAACCCTGCACTCGCAGATAACGTAAATAGCATGAAAAAGCTACTCTTCGCCTCAGATGATTACAAGAACGTAGTTTTCAAGATTGTCCGAACTGACGGGCGATTTAACAAATTCGCTTTCGTAAAGGATAGCTTGGACGCAATGAACAGCTATCACTATGTGATGATGAAGGACGCAGACATGAACCTTGATGGCTATCCCTGGCATAAATTCTGGTCGCAAGTTTCGAGCGAGGGGAGCGTGGTGACCGGGACTGTACGGCAATCGCAGGAAGAGTCCCTCCGAGGCAACGTCAAGGTGAGGCTTTGGTTCCAAATATTCGACTCACGACCCTGGAAAACCACCAAGCAGAAGGCCTTCCTAGAGAACAAGATTGTGCCCACCGACTTTATTGAGCAGTTCTTCACTGTTTTAGACGGCGACTTCGCCAGCTTCTTCTTCAACAAAATTTTAGAGGACAAATACATGGTCGCTTATCACAAGGGTGACCTGGTCGACGTTGTCAGCAGCTGGGGTCCTGACTTAATGTGGTGTGGAGGTGAGTAAGCCACGCCACCTATGCGAATGGTACCCATTGACACAGTGTCTTGTCCAAGAGGAGACTCAAAAGAGAATAAAAGATCGCAACGTGACCACGTCTCACTCCCACTTCGCACTCATTGCCCATCCCTACTGCAGCTGCAAGAGAATTTCTTGATACTATGGGCGAGGCCACAACAAAGAAGATTCCTTGTGCGTTGAGCCTGATGAATATGGAACACAAAGACACTCGGCAGATTGACCACAAGAAGGGTCATACAAGCCAGCATCTAGAGGAAAGGTAAGTCGATAACGTCAGAAAAATACCGGTATCTAGAGCACAAATATATATGATCTTATTTCACTCACTCAATTTTATCCTTGGCGTCGTCGCATTTGCCCCCTACGTCCTTTTCACTTCTCACTACTGCCCTACGCAGCAAGGTGATTGACAACCTACCTCTGGATACGTATAAGAGGGTCCCACAATTCAGTAAGTGGATGGATTACTCCTTACCTTTCCGAGAGATATTTGGCGGTTGGAAAACGCCGCGAAACTTCAATTTGGTCACAAGTCCCCTCGATAAAATGAATTGGTCAGCGTACAAGCGTGACAGGGAACGCGTGGACAAAGATAAGCCACCAAAGACCCGGTACATCAGAATAGTTCGTCGAAAGTACAATGATGGAACTCGTAAAACTGAGTAAATTGAAAAAAACTATGCCTTACTACAAATATAGAACCTCATGCTTTCAATTCATTTTTTTACCCCACACCATTACAATTAACTGCAGGAATTGTATTCACCTTCAGCCATCTACTCAAAGACCCACAAGCTATCTCTCCGTCACTGTCGTCATCACCAGGAACAAAATAGTCAAGTCCAGGGAGTTCCTTAAATGGTCTCGTTTCCGAGTTGGAGTCGAAATGGGTGCTCTTTAATGAAAGATTACTTTTTTGTGAAGGAGGCTGTGTGATGTTGTCATCATCCAGAGTTGAGGATGTCGCCATCGAAAGAGGTCCCTGCGTGTTTGCAACCATCTCCTCATCGCTGGCAGTATCATCGTCGTTTTCACCGTCGTCGAACTCCTTCATCTGCGTGAGCTCTGGGAGCTGTGTATTGGGAGGTTGATCGTCGTCTTCATACAATCTGTCATCGTCTTCATCATCCTTCACCAGGGTGACAGTGGGGATTTGTGTACTGGGGGGCTCATCATCAATATTTTCTTCGCTTACATTGGCGTCTTCGACAACGGTATTCACTTTCTGCGTCCCGGGGAGGAGTGTTGTTGTGTTCGGTTCCTTATCTTCATCTGCATCTGCATTTACCTCTTGTGGCACAGCGCGAACCTCGTTTGGCGGATTGTCGTCACTGTTAATAAGGATCTCCGAGCTCCCTTCTTCTGTGTCTTCCTCCAACACCGATATATTCATCCCCTTCTCCTTCTGCTCCTGTTCATGTTTCACTTGTCTGGCCTCCTCAATCACCATCACTCCATCACCCTCACCCTCACCCTCACCCTCACCCTCACCCTCACCCTCACCCTCACCCTCACCCTCACCCTCACCCTCACCCTCCCCCTCACCCTCACCCTCACCCTCACCCTCACCCTCACCCTCACCCTCACCCTCACCCTCACCCTCACCCTCACCATCTTCTTCTTCTTCCTTCTCATCATCGTCAAAGAGATCGTCAAAATTATGCTTTCTCTTTTCCCCTACTCGTCCACCCCCATCGCCTTCCTCACCACTACCACCATCGTCATCACTATCATCATCGCTATCATCATCGCTATCGCTCATATCAACCATTCCACCCCTAAAGCTGACTGAGGTCTGGTTCTCGAAATGTGAATTAATGTCCAAAAGCTTTGCAGTGGTCGAAACCCTTCCCACCCTTGCTGCCTGCTCCAGAGGGAAGAATTGTCAATTAGCATTACATATTCGTCCTTGATACGATCAATAGGCCATTCAAAGTTAATTGAACGTTGATCGATGGATGTTCTCGTACTCACCAGCACTTTATGCCTTTTACTATCATCGTCCGCCAAATTAACTAAAGCATGCTTGACTGTTTTAAGTTCATTGACCTCGTCGAACTTAGCGAGGGGGTTATGTTTAGATGCGTCTTTTGGTGCCCTACTTGAAGTATCAGCGGGAACGACTTTGACGATAGTGACCCTCTTAGCAACTAAACAGAGAGTCTCTAAACCTCTGCGATATCTCACAAATCCCTTGGTAGAGTCAACTTTTTTCATGTACTCGATGTGGGTATTCGTGAGCCTCGAACAACCTTTACCCGTCACCAATGGAACGCTACTCACACTCCATTCCTCCAATCTTACTATAGCATTGTCCAGGACACCCTCAAACTTCCTACCATCTTCATCTCCCTCATCCACCCGAACCTCATTTGGCACATTATCTATCGAACATCTGTACCCAGCAGGCAAAAAAACCTCACAGGACGTGTTTGAAGAGTCACGAGCATGAAACCTGTTCCACCGACCCAGTGGCACGTCAGGAACATCCATATTGTTCCCTAAGCTGTTGCCACAATTCTTGTTGTTCCCTTCTCTGTATTCTCCAATGTACTCCAAGTTTAACAGGTGTGTCGCATCCACAATCTGAACAAGCTTGGGCTTCAAGGGAGCCGAGGGATCAGGACTTAATGCTGAGAGCACAGCCTCCTCAATAAATGGGGGGTTTGTTGATAGCAAATTTGCCATATCTGCGGAATGTTTTGAGCAACCAGGACAATAAGAGATGATAAAGAAGGGATTGATGCACCCCCTGAAACACAAACGGGTTGTGAAAGAAGATAAAAAAAGGTCGAGATGCAGTAGCTCCTTTTCGATTCTCTATTCGATAATCGCTCCGTCGTAGTTTTTCACACTGAGCAGCCAAGAACTCAAAGCCAAAACAATTTCTTTTTTTTCATCTGACACTCCCTCTGCCACCAAAGCATCAGCATAGTATGTCGTCTTCCCCCTCACCGGCAGAAATTGAAACCACAACTGCTCAACAGATTGATCCAACAGCCGACAACTTCTCTCAACAGCAGCAGCAACAGGAAGAGCAACAGCAAGAAATGCCCCCCGAAAAGCCCCTTCAGCTTCATAGCCTTCCACTTAGTCCTTATCTTACAGAGACTATTGTGTTGAGCTATGAGGGAGACAGAAAAGCAGTCGTTACAGAAAGTGAAGAGGGAGATGAGGCCCCTGACAAGGACCGGACTCCTGATGATGATATGAGTGAAAGCACAGGAAAGAAACCGAAATATAAGCCGCTTGGGGTCATGCATGGCAATGGCCTCGCACGTTTCGTAGGAGGCAACACCTATGAAGGTAGCTTCAGCAATGGGATGATGCACGGCTCCGGGAGGTACACATTTACTTCTTCTAACATAGTTTACAAAGGAGACGTGGCGTACAATGTCCTGACCGGTGAGGGTAGCTTCAAATGGGGGAATGGAGATGTATATGTAGGAGCAGTTTTGAATGGGGTCCGTCATGGGTTTGGGACCTTCACTTCCAATGCGACTGGGGCTGTGTATGAAGGGGGATGGTTAAACGGGGTGCGAGAGGGCAAGGGAACGCTGTGGTTCACTGGGGAAAAGAGCGCCACAGAACCTCACTATAGTGGAGGGTGGAAGAAGAATCAGAGGCACGGAGTTGGTAAGATACGTTATGCTAGCGGTAACATCTATGAGGGAGAGTGGGAGCTGAATCAAAAAAATGGGGAGGGTGTTATGGTGTGGGAAGACTCAAATGAGGTGTACGCTGGTCAGTGGAAGAACGATAAACAACACGGGGAGGGCACGCACATTTGGAAGGAAGAAGATTTTAACATGGGAGACACCACCAAACAGCGGTGCAACCGTTATGAGGGTGAATGGAGGGAAGGAGTTAGGCACGGCACTGGAACATTTTTCTATGCCAACGGGAGTCAGTATTATGGCCAGTGGAAGAACAATGTTAAAGATGGGTTCGGGTGCTTAACCTTTAGCAGTGGTGCTGTTTGGGAAGGAATCTTCAAGAACGACCGAATGCCTGCCAAGGAGGGCCGTGAGTCTGAGGCTGTTGAGGCACAGATTAAGCTCAATATTAGTGATATTATGAAAGACGGGAACAGCACCATGGGGGGGGGGGCACGAATTGATGCTGCTGGAGAAGATGCTTTTGCGATTTCACACTGAGCTTAAGGTTGTTTACAGACACTACGCTGGCATGCAATTGCATTCCCACCCACCCCCCTCTCCTGCTGGCAGTGCTGATCAAGTGCACCAAAACCACCATAGCCGCCACAACTATGACGCCAAGTCCAGCTTCACACTCACTATGAACCAGTTGCGGATAATGTGCGCGGAGTGCAGAATCACCGACCAGGCAACGCTATCCTTCGCAACTGTGGCAGAAATTTTCTACAGGATGAGGCGGACTCATGCACTCCATGTCGCTTCTGCTTGGGAGGAGGGCCAAGGGACACCGCTGGTCTATGATGAGGTGCTGCACGAGGGCAAGAAGAGCAAGTTCGATCTGACCCGCAATCTTTTGTTTAGAGAATTTGTGGAGGGACTTGTCAGAATTGCCTACCACAAGTTTGTCAACATCGGGGGCAAGGTCTCCATTGGGGAGGCAGTCAATTTCCTCATGGAAGATCACCTCAGAGTGTTCGCCACCCAGACGGGGCTTAATCCCTTCGAGGAACGCCTCAGAGAATCCAAGGTTGCCCAGTCCTTGGAAAAGAACAGCCCCTTGTTGAATGATTTGTGGCTGGTCTATGCTAGTGAGGGGGGAGACTTTATGAAGATGTCAAGCTTTGCGGCCTTCTGTGCTGATTGCAGCAACTTCGGAAACTGTAAGGGCTTCAGTTTAGACGAAATTAAGAGCATTGTTGGGGATTCAATCGTAGGCGGGGGCCGCCGCAACCACGGACAGCACCTTGTAGTTCAAAGCCTCGAGGAGGCAGGAGATGGCAGATTATTGTATGAGGAATTTCTGGAGGCAGTAGTCAGGATGTCCAACTTGGTCTTCGTCGAACAAAAACCGCTTAGCGACAAAACTAATAGGCTTTGTGTAAATATCATATCGGAACTTCTCAATGAAATCAAGAAAGTCGATGATGAAAAACAGGTGAAAAAGAATGTTGCTTTTGCAGAAGAAGATCCAGTAGCTGCTGACACAGGCGGAGAGGAAAAGAAAGATGGGGGAGAGGAGGAGGAGAAGACAGTAGAAACTGTCGTTCCAGAACCACCCAAGATTACTTTGAAGGGCAAAGCGCTGAAGGCTGGGGGGAAGAGAAGGCCTCCGAGAAGAGTTTGAATTAATGTTAGGGTTTAAGTGTACATGAAGAATGTTGCAATACGTGACTCAGACTCATTCCATCGTTTGCGGTGGGGTCAGAATGAGTAGCGACTTTTTTTACAACATATTACAAATTGTTGGGCGCCAGAATCGAGATCAAAATCGAGAACGATCGATCAAGACACATTTCCCTGCATAAAACTAGTTGAGCATCATCCTGTCAACTAACAGCTACGTAGTGAAGTAAAACTCGTAGGGAGTAGGGAGTAGGGAGTAGGGAGTAGGGAGTAGGGAACTGAAGTATAAGTGTTTAAAAAAAAGCTCTAGGACAAATTCAACTTCAGGGAAATTCATGTAGACTTGACTGCTAATTTTTGTTATTGCTGCGTATGTTTGTTTTTGCTCTCTCTTTAACTGGACGAATCTAAATAGCATTCGCCACAGTAACCCCAAACAGCGTCATCACCGTCCGTGGCACTGTCCGTGTAGCACCACGGACGTAGGTCATCTTCAACAATGCACTCGGTATAAGTTTGACCATTGTAAACAAAAGAATCCAAGCAATTGATGTTATTTGCGATTCCCATCGTAGTCACACATTGATCGAGACTCGTAATGAAGCTGGGAGAGGCAGACGGGGACTGCGAATTGATGAAGGGATCCTGTTGGAACTCGCAAAGACCTTCACCAGAAGTAAAGCATTCCTGAACAAAACTAGTGGCTTGCCTGAACACGAGATCAATATTATTTGCGTCTTTCTGGAGACATTTGCTGTCCGATACTTCACATGTCGTACACTCCTCCGATGCAGGAGAAGATTCGCAGATAGGGCAAGTCATGTTCACAAAACTACTGATGAGACTGGCTTGAGAATTGACACTATTTTCCTCGCTGATGGTGCCAAGAGAAAAGAATTTCACTAGGGCAAAATATTCTTCCTGACCGAGGCAGCTATCTTCAGTAATCTGATTCGCGAAGGAAGTGAATTGCCTCTCGTTGCTTGGATGCTCATTCTGGTTCAAGCCTGCATTTGGGTCAATATACCCCCCCCCGTCCAGACAAAGTTGACCACGTTCATCATCTGTGTTTCTGATCACGCAAGCATCAGCAATTTCCACGACCGACGCGAACATTAGATCCACACTTTCTTGAATGTCGCAATCGACTACCAGACCAACGGAAGCGTCAACACCTTGGAGAAAACCTAGAAGGCATTTTTCTTTGATAAAATCACTAGTGTCCTCATCGTCACAATTCACCAATCCCCCCGTTTGGTAATTGACAAGGTTACCGTACTGCGCTGAATTCAATTTACCATTCAACGAAAATTCTTCGCAGAGCTCAAAAGGCGAATACTTTTGCCGACCCAAGTTTTGAGCTGACGTGCCACTTAACCCTATCAGGACCAAAAGGACCACGAGGGAGGTTGGGAAGAATGAGGCGATCATTTGAGTAAAGAAGACAATAAATGGGACAACTCAAGGCAGCAGGAGGCTGACTAATATTTTCTCGCAAATCGGAGGATAAATTGGACGCGAAAACACATTTATGACGAAGAAATATTTCGATTTCCGCAAAACGCAACCAATATTGTTTCCTTTCAAAAGAAGATTTGAGCTCTATACGTGCGCCGAATCGAACGGAGACATATATCGCCACTCGTCTTAAAGGCAAAAAAATTCCGCTGATCCCTCTTTCACCAACCTCCTCTTCTTCCGTTGGTTGCACGCCAAATTTTAAGTCCGGTTAATTCAAAATGAGATCTTTCCTCCTGATTCTACTGCCCTTTGCCCTATCTTTCAACCCTTTTCACACAATACCCTTCATTGGCCCTCGCATCCAGCACCGCATTCTCATAAAAAACCAATCGGCACTTTCTGAGCGTCTTATCGATTTGACCAGGAGACTGGAAGTATGCACTGGGGAGCTGCTGGAGGCCAAGGACAGGGAAAAGCGCAGGAGAGAGGAGGGAGCGGTCGGATACGTCAGAAGATTCCGCAGGACTGAGCAGGAGAACGAGGAGGCGGCGAAAGAGGTGAGCGCTTGACTTAGCAAATTTTTTGAGGGCTTTGGGTTTCTTTCTCAGTTTTGCTGTTGCTTAGTTGTATGAGACCAAACTAACAGATCCAACGAACGACCTTATCTTTTTCTTAGATGAAAAAGGAAGTCGATCGTCGTATGGAGATCGAAAAAGAGGTGGAATCGCTGAAGGAGGAGATATTATCGCTGACCCTTGAAAGGGACAAGCTGACCCTTGAAAGGGACGCGCTCTCAGCGCGTCTCTCCTCTGAGATCTCCAAGGGCGAGAAGCTCGCCAGCGAGAGGGACCAGGCCGTCGCCCAGGTCGAGGCCGTCAAAAGAGACGCCCTCAAGGCCGCGGAGAGGGAAATGACCAAGGCCAAGGCGGAAATGCTCACCGAGGTCAAGAAGGTCAGCAACTTGGCCAAGAAGTCGGCCAAGGAGGAAGTGAAAAATATCAAGGGCCTCGCGAGGCAGGACATGAAGGACGGCATTCGGAGGGAGAAGGAGAAGGGGGCGAAGAAGTTGAAGGAAGTCGAGGAGGAGCTCAGAATCGAGAGGGAGAAGTTGAGGAGGATTGTCAGGAAAAGCGTGGAGACGAGGGTGGGAGAGATGGAACAGAGAAACAGAAACAGGACAAAGGGGGGAAAGGGGATCGCCGGAGGGAGCGGAAGACAAGAGAAAGAGGTGCTCACCACCGTCGGTTTGAGGAAGTAAACAAAGAGTAAAGATTGAGAAAAGAAAAATGTTGAAACTTTAGGGTTTATTGGACTTGAAAAAGTTTCGGGGTGAAATGTTGCGATTTTGTCTCCCAAAATCCAAACAAAATCTCTGACAAAAATAACAAAATAACCCTCTCCACTTTTCTCCACACACGCCCAAAAAAGAAAAAAAGGTCCGAAACTCATCGGCAACAATCAGCCCTTCCTCCCCCTTGGTTAAAAACAACCGAATTCCGTTCCCCTCGTACCCCCCCGTAAAATAGGACGTTCCCCCTCCCCACCGATGGACTCTCTCGGTCAGGCTGGGGGGGGGGGCTCCGGTAGGGGGGGCTCCGGTCGTGGTGGGGGGGGCGGTGCAAGGGGCGGTCACAGGGGAGGGGCGGGACGCGGAGGTGGGGGTAGGGGGGTCGTGGACCCTAATGGCGGTGGGAGCGGTGGGAAGAGGAGACCTCGCAATAATGAAGGCAAGGGGAACAACGGGAATAAGGGGAAGAACAGCAATACCAATGCCAATGCCAACAATGCCAACAATGCCAACAATAACAACAATAACAACAATAACAACAATAACAACAATAACAACAATAACAACAATAACAACAATAACAACA
>ERZ651776.1675-NODE-1675-length-25975-cov-4.390030_pt1 | contig 25975 bp, 22 predicted proteins | sample MGYA00514761_ERZ651776 | MGnify/ENA metagenome assembly ERZ651776 | reverse complement strand
GACGACGACGACGACGACGACGACGACGATGATGATGATGATGTGAGATGGAATGCCCTCAGCGATGACGAGGATGATGACGACCAGCTGACAGTACCTGGCGACATGTTGCTGGACGAGAGCATGGAGGCTGTTGACATGCATTACGTCCGACAAACGGCAGTTCCGTTAATGGGCCTATTTGTCGTTGCTGAAATGCTCCGGAAGTGTGTGAATGCTTCTTGCAGTGCGTCGGAACAAAATCTCAAGCAGAGGAGTCTGAGGGTACTCGCAAATGCCTTCGAGTTTGCATCAAACGCTCGGACCAACCAGGCACTGATCAATGCATTGAATGACTGCGACAGGGGGGTGTGCTGGGATGACGAAGAAGTTGGCGGAGAATGCTGCGGTGGAGAAGGCTTGTTGTGCATTCAAGAAGCCGGAGCTATAAGCGGATTGATCGGATATCTATTTATTGTTGATATGGAGGATGGGACAGAACTAAATCGTGAGGTAGTTAAGATGCTCGCCAATTTCTTGGCTTGTGAAGAAGATGAGCGGAACAGAATCGTTGCGAGGGGGGAGCGGAGCAACAGCACTTTAAGTCACAGTAGTAGCTTCCTGGATGGCGGAAGGTCGCCAGCTCTGCTGCCTTCAAAAAAAAACTGGTGGCTCATATCGATGTCTCCAGTCGTATGCGAGGTACTGGGGGGGATCCGGGACTTGAACGACGATTTTTTTGCAAGAGAATTGCAAAGAAAGACGGGGTTGTACGATTTGCTCGTACAGCTGATCGGAGTTGGCGATTCCAGCATCAGAAAAATGGTCATGGAAATTTTCGCCACCAGGATGAAAACGTTAGCATTTGATGGTGTGGAGTGAGAAATTTGCTCTTGGCGATGGAAATATATAATAATAAAATGTGGTAAATGATGTAGCTACCAAACTTGCGCTATTTTATTTGCTACTTTTTACTTTTTACGCGCTTAAAGTTGTTGCCCTCAAAGCGTCAATGTCAAAGCGGAGGTGACACACCTCGAGAAAAGGCCAAGAATTGCTCTACCGCTGACAAGTGGTTTCTCTCGGACAGGTATGTGCTTTCAGCGGGGCCTATCTGCACGTTTTTAACTTTCGCTGTCATCTCGATCTTGTTTTCGTGCTGCGCCTTCATGGAAGAATTCAGCTCAGCAGAGGACAAATGAAAGAAGTTGCGAATCTTGAGCTTGCTTTGATGATTGTACACAATATCCTCCAATATTACCGGGGAGGGTACGGTCTCCGCTAGTTTACAGTTAGCGACATACTTTTTCTGGTGGAGCGAAACTTGAAGAGGACAACCCAGTTCATCCTCTACAAAGCCCAAGGTGCAGAGGAGTGCGAGGTAGGTATTGTACCGAACAGAGCCGAGAAGGGGGATTTTGTTCATCCTGGGCGTCGACTGAGCATATGCACACTACTACGAGCGACTTTTACTGCCTCTTGTTCATTCCCTGCAAAAGGATGTTAACGGGGGCGGCCAATATGTTTACAAATAAATAAATAAAGGTTGAGAGGATAAATCCATGATGCGGCCAACAAGTTCGCGGCAAGCAGCTGCGAAGAAATCACTGTCTCCCTTTCATCGCTCTTCGCATTCCGTGCGTCCCCCTCTTCCCACTAATGATAAGCTTACCATCACCGTCTCTGCGGCACACAATCTTCCACCTCTGAGCGGCACCCATACTCCACCAGATACCTACGTGCTTTTCCATCTGATAGAGGGCGAAGATGGCAGTGGGAAGCGATCTGCGAAGCGATCTGCGAATCAGCAATACAAACTAAAGTGCCCTCCCCACTGGCGTACCAAGAAGCAGTTCAAGTCATGTGCTCCAACATATAGCCAGCGGTATGAGGTGCTGCTGGAATCTGGCGAAGGCAAAGGATGCAAATCTTACCACGATCCCCAACTTGAGGTGACCTTGGTTTCCAACTCTGACGACAAGAACACAGAAGAGCTACTGGGAACCACAACAATTCAGCTGAGCAAGTTTCTAAACTGGACACAAAACCCTTCCAAGAACAACGCAAAAAGCGGTGAAGATGAATGCTTGAAGAATCTGAGCTTCCCTCTCTATCCGACGAAGTCGTTCGTTGACAGTGAGCAGGTGGTGAAGGGAATGGATGGACAACCATCGAAGTTGCTCCTGGAATTCAGGGCAGACAGCACAATCAACGATGCAAAAAAGTTTCCAGTGAGGAAAGTTCGCCCGATGTCGACACCACCTATAAGAAAAGATGGGGCAGGAGGAGCGAATGTGACGGGGGCTGTTTTCAATAGTATTTTGGATCCGCAGCAGCGAGATTTTAGCTCCGGGCTTCGGGATTACATGATTTTAGAGCCGACAATTGAGCAGACGAGGATGATTGACCCAATGGAAGGGGTTGAACGGGCAAAAAGAAGGTATCAGGAGAGAACAAGCCCTACAGCCAAGGCGCCGTCGCCGACGCAGCCGCCGACGCGGGGGCAATCACCTACAACAGCGACGACGACGACGACGAGGACGTCCCCCCCACAACCCGCTCAAAATTTGTCCTCCCATCTCGTCCGAGCTTTCTCACTCATGAGTGCGAATCGTAAGGACCGCAAGCACATTCGCCTCCAGCAGCTGGTCGATTTTGGCCGATTTTTTGGCTTGGCCTGGGACCATAACATGGCTGCACTTAAAAATCAGCTCGTCAAGTGCAACGCTTCGTTGTCTCATAAGGGAGTGGAATTCAGAGACGTACGGAGCGTTGACATTGGTATGTTCATCGGATTCTGCTCGGGAGAGTTTGAACGCAGATTGGAAGCCAGCGACTTTCAGCAGCTCTATGAAAACTGCATAAGCTATATTACGAGCAGCGACGTCATCAAAAGCAAATTAATGGATGTTACAAAGGTCGTCCGTGAAAGCAACGACGACGACTCCCTCGCATCAATCGATTACCTTCAGCTCTTTCACCTCGGTCGCTGCCTTCGCCCGTCATTTACATGGGAAGACTGCAACGATCTCAAGCTCCTCATTTCACGCTGTGAAAACGATAAACACTGCAGAGAGAAGGTTTTGCTTGGAGTTATGGCCGGCCTTGTCGGGGAGGAGTCGGACGATGTAGTTAGCGGAAGAGTTGGGGATTTTTTCTGCGTTGTAGAGGAGCTAGAAAAATCACAACGACGAAGAACAAATCCCAAGAAGGATGTACGCCATTCTGTTCCTGTGCAACAAATTATTGTCGTGAAACCTTCTCCCGAGCAGCAAAAAAAACCTCCTCCTCCACCACCTCCCACAGCGCCTCAACAGCTACAACAAAATGGTCGGCATCCACGAACACCGCTGATATCACCCCCGCCGCCACCAAAAGCTTCGAGCAAGATAGTCCACCTGATTCGCGCGGTCTTTCGGGTCTTGGAAAAGGACTTAAACAACAACGTCCATCCGAAGCTAATCTGTCACTTCGGACAATTTATGCTCAATGATTGGGTTGTTACCGCTAACAGCGACGGTACCTACACTTGCGACGGAGACCCTCTCGCCTCCTCGGTCTCGCAGCATGAATTTACGCAATTCTGCGGCCGCCGCCTCTCGTCAATGAACGATGAGCTTGTTTCCAGCCTGGGGAAGAGCTTCTTGGCATCTAACCGCAGCAGCGCTTGGCGGAAACAAATTTTGAACGGTGTTTTTCGAATAATGACGAGTGGTGACAGCAATGCTGGCAAAATTTCTGAGGAAGAACTTCTGACTTTCGGGAAATGCCTCGATCGTCGATTTTCGATTGAGGACAACCGTAGATGCCTCTCAAGGCTTAAGGAGTGTGCGACAAAAAACATCCGCCGATCGATTTTCGAGGGCTTATTTAGTTTATATTGCGAGGCGTTTGGACTCGACGATGGCTCGCTTCGTTGGAGTGTCGAGAAGTTTATTAAGAGCAGCGAGAGTAAAGACAACAATAGCACCGCCGCGAATATCAACAACAGCAACAGCAACAGCAACAACAACAACAACAACAACAACAACAACAACAACAACAACAATAGGACTGCTTCGTTAGCCCTGCTCAAAATGGACATTGCCCAGTACCAGCAACAGCAGCAAGACGAGTTCGGCGACGACACCGCTAGCCTCATTTCGTCGATCCACGCCAATAACTACACCAACAACAACTTCACCAACATAAACAATACGGACATTTCTACCGCTTCAACCCTCGCAGACACAAATACAGAATTGATGACGACGCCGTCAGTTTCTTCAACTAGAGCACCTCCTGATGACAGTGACATTGGCAGTTTTATTGAACGCGCGAAGAGAGCGAAGCAGTTGGCCAAAAAAATGAGACATCGCGACGAGAACCTTCGCAGGGGAAGGATTGTTGAAGTCTCAGATGTAATGACGGCGGACCCCAACATCACTCTTCTACGAGCCTCTGGGGTTAAGAAGAAGAAGCCGTACAAACGCTACGACGATGTCGCGAATAACACAACAGTCACCCCTACGAAAAGTAACACAACATCTTCCAGGCACAACGGTGTCCACATTTATCGCGACACTTTTTTGCATCGAGCAGCCGCGACGATGATTCAGTCTGTGTTTAGGCGTAGACAGCATCGCAACACGCTCCGCGAACAGAGGGAGATTGTTGCAGAAGAGCTGCTGCAGAACAAGACAAATCAGAGCTTCCTCCTCGCCGAAGACTTGGCGTCGTCAGAAGAAGAGCAGCAGCAGCCACAGCTCTTGCTTGAGCAGCAACAACAGCCTCAATCTGAGCCCCGGCAAATTAGCAACCCGACGCAGGAAAGTAGCAACTCAACGGAAGCTCTCCTTGCCCTCGCATTGCAAATTCAGCAGCAACAGATTGAGCAGCAGAAGCAAATGCAGCTACAACAACAACAACAGATTCAGCCCGCAAATCAGCAGGCATTCTTCGCAGATTTCTTGCAAAAGTTACAGCAGCAGCAACAACAAGAACGAGAACGAGAAGGAGAACAAAATCAGCTGGCGAGAATAGAAATAAATACCCAAAGTGAGGAAGAAGCAAAGGAGCGCAAGAAACTCGAGGAAGAACTTGTCCGCAGTAGAGCACTGCTTGAGGAGAAGGAGAAAAAGCTTAATGAAGCAGAATCTTTCAAAAAGCAGGCTACGGCCCATCTGCGGGCGCAGAATCTAACGATAAAGCGGTTGTCATACGGGGGGAGGCAGAACTTGCCAACCCAAGAGAGCCATTACAAACATAAAAGCGTGGACTCCTCTATTAAATACCCAACCACTCTCGAGGAGGCTGAAGCCAACTATGATTACTACGAGAATCGCAACAATGACAAAAATCGGGGCGAGAGAAAGTCAGAGGTTTTAACTAACACTGTTGCCAAACGCGGCGGTGGCAGCATGGTGGGTGCAGGAAATCCGCGGTGGCGGAGATAATTGTTCGTCGTTGCTAAAGGGTATTTGAAAAAAGTATATTTACTACAAGAAAACCTCTCTTTCAGTGTAAACCTAACATAACAGTTCATTCATTCATATTCTCCTCACGTTTGTGTGTGTGAGTGAGCTTGAGAATAATTCTACTCGCATTCAAGCTGGCCGCCCTGCTATGCAACAAAGGTTGATGCAGTAGCGGTTCCCCCGACTGTCCGGTAAATTGTGCCCTAGGTGAGTTCCACTTTCCGCAACTGTCTCCCCGGAATTTCTCAGGACCCTTACGTTCTCCCACACGACTTCCTCATCCCGAAAAGATGGCCAACCATGCTTCTTGCTCTCCGCTAGGAATTCCTCTACCGTTCGCCCCCTCGGCCCCACGAACAGAGGCTTGCCAGTTACGCTGTCAAAAAATGTTTTCTCTTCCCCTTCCTTGAGCGAACGCATCTCCTCAACGAAAGGACCAGAAAGGAAAGTACCCGCACTTTCAGCAAAGTGGCGATTGTAAGAGCAGATTCGGTCTGCCTCCTCCCTGTCAATGTCAAACAGGAGGTTTTTCTGGACAGCAGATTCTGTTGTCCCGTGGGATTTCTTCGACATTATCGACTCGTCTCCATACACGATGGGACTGCCTACCTTGGCACTGTTAGGTTGCAGGAGGTCAAGAGGATTGGGGAGACCAGAAGATGCAGCTGGCAGAATATTTATGCCGGCCGTCGTCAGTATTGTAACCTTCTTCACAAAGCTTCGACGAGTCGATGGAGTGCCGGGGGTGTAACAATCTACTCTGTTGACATAGTTGGAGACTGTGACGCAGATGACGACAACAAGTACAAAACTTTGGGATAAGTGGATTCCCTTCATGACTTTAAAATAGGAGCGATTTTGCTGTGTGATGAGATAGCCCCGTGGATATTCTCACAGTTTGTGAAAGTCTCAGCAGAGAGAACAATCAGTAGGGTTAAAATATCCTCCGATTAACGCTCGACAAGAAATCTCTCCAAAGTGTTCTTCCAAACTAGAAATAAGCGTTTTCCTTAAATATTATCCCGCGTCCGTAGCGATAAAGTGCCTTTTGAAGCCCGGAGACGAATTAAACAGTTCTTTTCGCTCGTATTAGCGAGAAAGGTGACTGCAGAACCTTCCCCACCATCCAATCCATAAACTACGTCGCTCTCTCACCATGGGAAGGGGAAAGAAGACGAATAAACCGGCAAACTTCCCTCCGCCTACTACGGTTTTCCTGAAGGAGTTGAACAACCAGATAATTGCGAACACACCCTCTCCTGCTGCACCGTTGAACACTCGACCGACTCCCTTCTCTTCCTACCCATTGTCCCCAAACACAGCCCACGCCTTGACTGAGTGCGGCTTCACCACTACCACCAATATCCAGTCGGCAACACTCCCGTACACGCTGAACCCGACGAAGGATGTGCTCGCTTGTGGGCAAACTGGAAGTGGCAAGACACTCTCCTTCTTGATTCCTACGATTGAATCCTTGTACCGGCTGTGCTGGTCCCCATCAGACGGACTTCATTCGATAATTATAACGCCAACGCGTGAGCTCGCAATGCAAATATTCAGTGTTTTGCAGCAGATCGCCCGGTACCACCGCTTCAATGTTGGTCTTGTCACTGGTGGCAAAAAACAGTTCAAGCAGGAGCAGGTTGGGATAGTGAAAGTGAATTGCGTCGTAGCGACGCCCGGTCGGATCCTTGCGCACCTGGAATCCACGTATGGATTCACGGCGGACAGCTTGCAAACCTTTGTCATCGATGAGGCGGACAAGTGTTTGGAACTTGGCTTTGCAGAGGAAGTTGACAGGCTGGTCAGTTACCTTCCAAGCCAGCGACAAACGATGCTGTTCAGCGCAACGCAGACAAAAAAGGTGCGGGATCTTGCGAGGCTTAGTCTAAAACGGCCTGTTTACGTCGCGGTTAGTCAGGACGTTGTCGATGACGGCAACGAGTCAGACAGGGCCCCTGATGAGGAGACCAAGAAGAAGCGAAAGACGCCGTATACCATCCCCGCCACTCTGAAGCAAACCTACATCACTGTCCCTCTTCACTTAAAAGTTTCGGTCCTCTACAGCTTTCTCAAAACCCACCTCAAATCGAAAACTATCGTGTTCTTGTCTACTAGATCGCAAATCAAGTTCTTTCATGGTTTGTTCAGCTCCTTCCAGCCCGGCTTGCCTCTGCTTTCACTGCACGGGAAGCAGTCGCAGCAGCGCCGTACATCTGCCTACTTTGAATTCAGTCGCAAAACAGGTGGAGCGTGCTTATTTACGACGGACGTTGCTTCACGTGGTTTGGATTTCCCGGGTGTCGACTGGGTGTTCATGGCGGATGCGCCAGAGGATGTTGAGATGTATGTGCACCGTGTCGGCAGAACGGCGAGGAATAATAAGAGTGGTACGAGTTTGATGCTTCTCACTCCAAGCGAGGAGTCCGGGTTCGTCAAAATGATAAAATCGAGCGGAATCGACGGGCTGAAGAAACTTAGCGTGAATCCTAACAAGGCGCTCGACGTACAGAAAAAGACATCAGCAGGTGAGGGCTAACGAACGCTTCGAACTTCCTCTACACATCCTCTCCCACCTGTACGTACGTCCCACTCACACGATTTATCGCGCGCACTTTCTTCTCCCTCGCATAGTTGTGGCTTCCAACCTTGACATTAACCAGCTCGCGAAGAAGGCATTCGTAAGCTACTTAAAGAGCCTTCTCTTGCAGCCAAATAAGGAAGTTTTCGACGTCGAGAACTATGATACCGCGGCATACGCAGCAAGTTTGGGCCTTCCCGGGGCCCCAAATGTCCGTTTCCTAAGGAATGGGGATTCTAAAGCTGCCACGGACGGTTTGAGGGAGGAAAACCGCCGGAAGAAGAATAAGAATCGGGAGCTTGAAAAGGTTAGGAGGGAAATCAAGGAGGAAAAGCTCAAAAAGAGACTGGAGAAACTAAGAAAGAAAGGTCGAATAGAGGATTCAAAGAAAAGTGAAGGTAGGAGAGAAAGTAGTAGTAGTGATGAGGAGGGTGATAACGACGACGGGTTGCTTGTAGTAAAGAAAAAGCACGAGTGGGGTGAGGAGGACGTGGCCCTCCTCGACAGCCAAGCTAATGGCAATAATAATACGAAACCATCCGCTTCCAAAAAGCAGAAGATTCGCCAGGATGGGACCTCGGGATATACCAAGGTTAAAAAATTTGACGATTCCGGCGAGGTTGTGGACGACTCTGTCCAATTTGAGGATGGAGGTGGGATTGTTACGTCGAGGGAAGAACTTGTGGAATCGAATGCGGCCCATGTGGAGCGAGTGAGGAAGCGGTTGTTGGTCAACAAGGATAAGGACAAGTTGGACGAGAGAGAGCGGCTGATAGAGAAGCGGAAAAAGAGGAAAATGGAGGCGAGGGGTGAAGATGAATCGGGGAGAGAGGAGTTTGGTGTTCAATTGGGAGGCATCAGTGCCAGCAATGATGATTATGATGATGATGATGATGAGAATGACAGCAGCGACAGCAGCGACAGCAGTGACAGCAGTGACAGCGGAAGTGAAAGTGGCAGCGACAGCGACAGCGACAGCGATAGTGGAGATTTCGCTGAAACTGAGAAGGCAGCTCTCGCCAAGTTGCAGAGCGGGTACTAAATATGCTAGATTTACTAGACTGTTTTTGCAGCAAACGACGACCTATACTGTCAACTTGTCCATTATTAAACCCAGGTCTATCGCTGTATTGTCGTCTTTCGCTGCAGTCTTCTTTTTCTTCTCCTTCTCAATTTTGTACAATCTCGCACACTCCCTGGTAACATCAGCGAAGGAGGCCTTTTTACCCCCCAGCTTTTTTCTTACTTTAGCAGTATTGTCTTTAACGAATTGGGCGTATTCGTTCAGTTTCTTTTGCTTCTTGGGGGTTTTGCTGGCAACATTGTCGGACTCAATCTCGATCAAATTCCCCTTGCAAGCTGAACAGACGTGTTTGCTTGGGTCAACAGAACGAGATTGGCGCTTGATGACAGCACCGCAGAAAGAGTTCTGGCAGGCCCAGGCGAATTTGTAGGCAATTTCATAGGTATGCCGAGTTGTCACTATCACGTCCGTTTTCGACATTCCTCGCTTGGCCCATTTCTTGAAGACGTCGCCATGGGCAGGCTTGCTCGTGTCATCGATTATCCAAGCGGCAGCATGACACATTTCATGCAGGAGCGTTGTTCTCAACCGATACTCGTCGTCGATAACCTTTTCTGACAACTCGATGGCAGCAGACCGCACTCCGTTGGCGCCTCCTACCCTACGCAACTTGGCATGTCCGGCAGTCGTGAGTAACTTCTTGTTCCAAGTGACTGGTACTTCCTTGAGAGCGTTCTCAAACACTGTAGAATCGAATTGCGAAAAGTACTTTTCAAGGAGAGAATCGCGAGATTTCTTCCACGAAGCTTTAGTAGGTTTAGGCTCGGCGGGGATGGGAACTTCGTCCATCACTATCGCCCCAGATCTGTCTTCCTCAGAGTCAAAGTCTGAGTCATCTGACTGCAATTCCTCTTCAGAAGAGGAGCCAAGAATTCCTAGGTCGTCATCACTGTCGTCAATAAAAACAGCATCGCTTGAGGGTGTAGCTGGGGGCGGGGTGTCACAGTCTATGATAGAGTCGTCGTCTTGGTTTTGCAACATGTTGTTGTCGTAAGAATCCGTCCATTCATTTTCCGAAGACGAGTCAGAGCCAGCCGAGAGGGAATCGAGGTCCTCAATGATGCCCTCGTTTTCAATTTCCTCCACGACTCCGCAATTCTCACAATCGCCGCAGTCCGCACAATCGGTTACAAAGCCTCGGACGTGGGTTTTCGATTCAATCGCATCGCTGAAAAAATTGTCGTTCATTACACGAGGGGCAAGAGGGCTTCGATGAGGGCTACCATGAGGACTGAGAGGGAGAGGGCTTTTAACCGGATTTGCAAAGGGACTGGCCGGGCTGGGTGACATACTGGCCGGGCTTGAGATACTGGCCGGGCTTGAGATACTAGCATCTTTACTCGTTGGGGGAGCATCGACAGGTGACTGGTGATGCTCGTCGCCATCAGGGAGAGTCAATATAATTGAGCGCCAGAGAGAGCCATAGGTAGGAAGCAGACGTTCAAAACGTTCTTTGGTTGTTAGCGACATCTGAATGGGGAAATTTCTGCTGGAGAAGTTATTGAGTCTCAGAGAAAAAGTGCGAATACCTAAAAGCATAAACACCAAGAGGGTATTGAACATGCAGGGGAGGAGCGCTCCGGTGAATGTAATGTGGCAGTTCCGTTTGAACGTTTGGGGAGAGCAATGGTTGGGTTTTTGCGTATTATTTTTGTCGGTATAGCACACCAAAAATGGAATGGTTTGGGGGAAGAGACAGCTTCAGGGTGCCGGTACCGTTAAATGGCACAGAACTCTTCAGGATTTTTGAAGTAGATTTTATAAATTTACAGCCCACTACCATACAGACCACCAAAGGGATCAGACCGGTTTTTTAGCTTGTTGTTAAACAACTTTGTTCTGCTGATCCTCCAGATGGGTCTTCTCGATCAGGACTGGCTCGTTATGAGGAACCAGATTGAAGCTGTTGTCGGGAACCTTCTGTCTTGGGCTCTGTCTTTCCTCCCTGTGCGAAAACAATTAACTTCGGGCGATGGAGAGTCAGATGGAGGCCACCGCTGCTGGATGATACGCCGTCCCGGGGGGTTTGATCAGTTCGATTGTGTGAGACTCGCTGATGATGAGGCCACCCAGGGCTACAACATTGAGCAGAAAACACCAGTCACAAAGATCAAAGCATTAGATCCTTCTCACGTTGTAGTTGATATTTCGCACTGCTCCGTAAACTTTGCGGACGTGACAATTCGATGGGGTCTGTATGAATCAGCCCTGCGATTTGTAGGCTGGCCGATCTGTCCAGGTTTCGACATCAGCGGTAAAGTCTCTCATGCTGGCTCGGAGAGCGGTTTTCAGGTTGGCGACGAAGTTTTCGGTGCGACATTATTCGGCGGTTATTCGACTAGATGCGTTGTGCCTTCCAACCAGCTTCGCAAAATTCCTCCCTCGGTTTCCCCTAAGATTGCCGCGAGCATCCCTGCTGTAGCTTTCACAGCTATCCACTCCCTTGCCCTTGCCGGCCTCCTCCCCGCGACTAGATCCAGCAATAACTTCATTTTAATTCACTCTGCCGCAGGGGGGGTGGGAAGCACCATTGCTCGGATGGCAAAGTTGCTGGGGATCGATGGTTTGAAGGTGGTTGGAGTCATTGGAAGGGACAGCAAACGCGAATTTGCAGAGAGCTGTGGCTGTGATTATGTCGTCTCAAAGGAGAACAACCCTCGTTGGTGGAAGAGTGTTTTTGATATAAGTCCATCTTTTCGCGCTATTTTTGACGCCAACGGGCTCTCGACTATCCAAGCTAGTTACGATGCTCTTTGCATGACTGGGAAGTTGGTTATATTCGGTTTTGCCTCCAACATTCCCATGGCCAGCTCGTATTTAAACCCTATCAGTTGGATGGGAATGGTGTGGGGAATGTTAAGAATGCCTGCATTCGATCCCATGAAGATGACACTCGAAAGTAAGTCGGTCCTGGGGTTCAATTTGTCGTTCTTTGCCTCTGAGCATGATCTTGTTAATGATTACTTTGAGATATTAATTAGGTGGCTGAATGACGGGTCGCTGACCTTTGCGGTCCCTCGCTCGTTTGATTTCCGCGATATTTCGGCCGCTCATGAGTTGATACAAAGCGGGCGATCGGCAGGTAAAATCGTAGTAAATATGAACTAGCAAGAAGAAATTTTGCAGAGAGGTGGACATGAGGTGGACAGACATGAGGTGGCCCAAAATATTTCATGATTTTCAGTTCAAAACGGCGTTTTTTTATATTTTGGCCTACTACATCCAAGTCATAGCATCCTTGTCATCTGCTGCTGCTCATCTTTCAGATCAGATCAGATCAGATCAGATCAGAACTGGAGACGATAAGAAGGCGTACCCTGCCGCAACTCCCCCTTCGTCTGTGTCGGCCATTTTAGCCCTGAGGATGAATCCCTTCTTCTTCCCGTTCCCCTCTCCATTCCCCTTATCCGAGCACAAGTTCTCCCTCCCGTTGTCTTCCGCTTCATAATTCCTCAAGGAAGCAGAGAAGATACCGAGTTCGCAGATGCAGTCTCCCTCAAAGACGACCTCCCCCCCCTTGATTAGGGTTTGGCGAAAGACGGGAGGTTGAATTCGCTCCATTAGAATATAGCTCGCCCTCTCCTCTCCTCCCATTGTATTCAACGCGCTGACCATCTCCTCGCCAAATAAATTGTTCCCCCCTCCTTCCCTCTGTGGCTTGAAAACGAAGCCGTCAGGGTTGGTAATCGCCATGTGAATAACCTCCTCGTCCTCCTTGTCGTCGCCCGTGAACCCCCATAGCCCCGCAAATACGCCTGAGATCTCTTTGGCCTCCTCGGCGCTGTCGCAGAATTCCCTGAGCGTATCAGTCTCGCTGGCGAGCACCTGCTGTATCTTCTTGGTGCCGGCGAGGTGCGAGAATATGTCTGGACATTTGATGGCGTGGCTTCCCTCGATTTTCTTCCTGTTGTCCCAGGTCTCCGGGGTGTAATCGTCGGGGGTGTAGCCGGCCCGATAATAGACTAGAGCGACCTCGACGGGGATTCCTTTGTCATCTGGGATGACAAGGCGCTTGGACGGCCCGGCAAGGGTCGACGAGGAGCCAAGGGAATCAATGCTGCGGCGGAGGAGGCGAATTCCGTGACGCTGAAGGAGGTCAGACTGCAGGCCGAACTGGTCTATCGAATTCTTTTCCCCCGGCTGGATTACCATGACCACAACTTTCTCCCTGCCCTCTTCCCCCGGCCTGCCATAAGCGCTCACGGCATCTGCAAAACCGTCGACAATTATCGCCCGGGCATTGTTGGTGGGCAGGTTACCGGCGGCAGTTGCGTCGTTGACAGTCGAGTCGGCAGCGTCGGCGGCTAGATGGGCGTGAAGACCGGAGACCTTCTCCGAGAGCACCCCGAATGATGATGCAATTGTGTTGAGCTCAATTTGCAGCGGCTGAACTCCCCCGCTAGATCCCTCAGACTGCAGCATGTAGTCACTCCTCAGGACGTTCAAGGTCAGCTCCTGGCTTCTACCCTGCTCCTCCACCCAGTCGGCGATCTCCATCATCTTGCCGGTGAAGTCGGGGTCTCCCAGGGCAGCTGTAACAAGGTTGGGGCGAAGGAATTTCTTGTAGCCTGAGGGGGTGCACTGCCGGTGGGTTACCTTGGAGAGGAGGTCAGGAAGAGAACTAGTTAAGGTGGTGAATGCAGCGGAAGATACAGGCGAGGGGTTAAGAGTGTAAGGGGCAAGGGTGAAAGTATTTTGAACGCCTTCTTCGGCTGTCGTTGTAGTCGTCGGGGCAGCGACAAGGAGGCCACATGAAGCTGCAAATGCATTCGCCGAGGAAAGGCTCATCCGAAGTGTGCGTGTGCTAGGGACACGTGCCGGAGAAGATATCGCCCGGAAGGCAACGGTTGGTAGGAATAGCACCAGAAGAGGGCTCAATTTCATGCACTATTAACTCTTTACACGGTTTTGTCAAGCCAAGAAGGCAGGCAGGGATGGGAACCGTGGATTTTTTTAAGATATTGATTGACCTGGGCCCTTAGATAAGATTGACCGACCCTTCGAGGCAAGCGCGCAAAAGGATCAGGATTTTTTGTACCAGGAGGAAGGATTTCTCTCAGGCTGGGTTGCCCCTGCAACTTGTCAGCATTCAGAGCCTATTCGTCGATAATATTGCTTAATTTAACACGATTTGTCGTACTTCACACGAATCTTCGCGACGAGAAAGATAATTGAAGCGACGAAGTTGACCACAAAACGAGCAGTGACCAACGACAACTAAATCTGACACATACTTTTTCCCGGAATCCACCTGCACTGATGCAATTGAGTTCCTCGATCGCACTCCTTGTAACGATGATAATGCGGCGCTGTTTGTCACTGACAATTCCGTTAAATCGAATGGCCTTCGCCCGCCCGGCCAGCCGGTTTGTCAGAAGCTCCGCCTTCATTCATTCAAGTGGAAAGTCAGTGGGATCGCTGGGAAGAAGGTCGTTGATGGGGTCGAAATCTTTCAATAATGTGGGCGTGTTGTTCTCGACGTCTGCAACCGGTGCCACTTCTTTCGACGTCCCTCCCTCCAATGTTGACAGCACCGCTGACCCCTTCAACAACACTCCTCCCTCCGTGATAGGAAAGATAAATCGCAACTTACACCTGAAACCTGCCCACCCCCTCAACACAATCAAAAGCATAATATCCGACCACTTCGCCTCGACGGATGGTTTGAAAACATTTGACTCTTTTTCCCCCCTGGTTCCTACTTCGGGCAACTTTGACAGCCTTCTGATCCCAGAGGATCACCCAGGCCGGCAGCCTTCGGACACTTACTACATCACCCCGACGCAGGTCCTCCGGACGCACACATCCGCGCACCAGCAGCAGGTTATGGAAATGGGGGAGAGGAAATTTTTGGTCGTCGGTGACTGCTACAGGCGCGATGAGATCGACTACTGTCACTATCCTGTTTTCCACCAAGTGGAGGGCGTCAAGCTCTTTGATATGGGGGTGACGGAGGAGGAAGTTGTGGACGATTTAAAGAAGAGGTAAGTTTTTGGATGCTTCAGTTGGATGGTGATGTGCTTCGTTCGACGGCTTTCTACGACTGCGTATGCGCTTGCCACAACACATACACCCACCGCTTGAACATCCTGCTCACCACTGCAACTACACTAAAACTGAACAGCCTGGAGGGATTGATGGTGAAGCTTTTCGGCGAGACGGAATTCCGCTGGGGACCCGACTCCTTTCCTTTTACTGACCCGTCCTTCGAGCTCGAAGTGATGTACAAAGGCGAGTGGCTGGAGGTCGCCGGCTCAGGAGTTATCAAGACGGAGATTGTCAGGAATAGCCTGGGCAAGCCTGACGGAGAGGTTGAACTTGGGTGGGCATTCGGTCTTGGATTGGAGAGGCTGGCCATGATTCTCTTTGAGATACCGGACATTCGGCTTTTTTGGAGCGACGATGAACGCTTTAGCAGTCAGTTTTCGGGTAAAAACGAGGGGAAGATTGTCAAGGTGAGTGAGGAGAGTAGGTCTGCGATCGACGACGACGACGACGACGACGACGACGACGACGACGATGATGATGACGACGACGACGATGACGATGACAATGCACCCCATTAACGTACTAACAACTTTCGTTACCAAAACAGTTCGAGCCTTACAGCAAATACCCCTTCTGCTATAAGGATGTTTCGTTTTGGAAGACTCCGGAATTCAATTTCAACGAGTTCTGTGACCTGATCAGAGAGCAGTCTCCTGAGGAAGACCTCATTGAGAAGATTGAACTCATCGACTCATTTTCAAATCCCAAGACCGGAAAAGACAGCGAGTGCTATCGCATCACCTACCGGAGCATGGACCGTTCGCTCACAAATGAGGAGATTGACGACATTCAGTTTAGGGTACGAAATGAAATGGTCAAGGCATTCGGTGTCGAGTTGCGTTAAGATTTTTTGATGAAAAAGCTTTGATAACGGGTTTGAACTGGGAGCAGTATCTTTTTTCTTTGGGGCAAATTCCTCTTCTGCTTTTCGTTCTTTTCTCCTCATTACTCATAATTGAAGGTTGGCAGCAATGGCAACGTGATCGCTGGGCTCTTCGTCGTTTGGCAGTGGGCCTTCGATCTGATCCCGGTGCACTATTTCGTCTACACTATCGATCTTCCACCCGCTTCTTTTGTCAAGAAAGATGTAGTCAAGGGTATCTATGAACGGGTCTTCGTCACGAATTCTTGCATTGTTGGTGAAGTTGGGCTGATTGTGCAGGTGTTAGGTTTTCTATTAAAAAAAAAAAATCAGGCTGAGAAGAAGAGGGACGACTTTGATCGCCCAAAGCCGCGCTAAGCACTCACCTCCACTCCCTTCTTTTCCTTGTATGCGCTCAACATCCCCTCCTTGTCATATTCAAATCCAACCCCCCATTTTTCAGTGGGTACATGCAAATCCCATTGTCCCTTCCAATCCTCCACAAAAGTTGTCTCGGCGTCCAAGACTCCAGTGGTCACAAGGTTATACATGGGTGAACTAGGCTTGAAATTCCAATCGCCGACTAGCGCGTGGGGAATTTCAGGCAGGTCAGCCCCATTCTCATCCTTTCCGTTGGCCAGCTCACGGCACCGCTTCACTGCGAGGGCTGAGTGGATCATCATGATCTGGGGGGTCCGGAAAGCGCATGGCATGTGGTAGGTCGAGACAAGAAACTCCTTCCCGCCTGCTTTTGGCTCCAACCTGGCAGAGATGAGGATGTTGGACCGCTTCTCGCTGACAGCCCATGGATCCTCGCTATCCCACTTGCCCTTCTGCCCACCACCCCCTGTGATTAATTTCACAGGAGCCTTTATGAAACCCATTGCGAAATCAAAAATCCGACCAACAACTGTCTTTTCCGCCTTCTTCTTTTTTCTGTCTGGGTTCTGCGGGAAATTTCCACAGTCGGCAAGACGGTCAATGTCGATTTTTACACCTTTGAAGGAGTCCATCGGATAAGCAAGTGCTACCCCCATGTACCCATTGAAACCGTGGCCGTACAAACCTGTCACAAACTGATAGTTTCGCTCTTCGAAAAAAACGTGCATTTTTCCAGCCCAGGACCTCGACACCTCCTGTAGACAAATCACACTATTGGCACTGCACTCAGCATCCAGCTTAGTAAAAATCTTCTGCAGGCGGTTGGTTGACTTTAGATTCGCAGCCTTGCAGTGGGTGAAGTACCCGGGCGATGCCAGGTGGCTTGAGAGCACGTTGTAGCTGCGAACGAGGAGATCGTCACATGCAATTAGGAGGAGTTTGGTTGTTAGTGGACAAATAGCAGACATCGGGTGACCAGAAAATGTTTTCATGGACATAACTTTCGTTCCAAGCCATGAAAAGTTCGTTTGGTTAAGTAGGATACGTACCTGTAGACACGAAGCTTCATGGTAACAGCAAGAGGGGTCTGTAGCAGGGGAGAAAAGACAGGGGATGTCTCGCAAGTTTGGTGACGGTGTGAGGGCTGTGAGGAGGACCGTTGGTTTTTTTAAGTTATTGCGACGCCGCTCAAGACCTCGATTTAAAATGCGGTTATGACAAACAATTTTAATAGCAAATCTTTGGCCTTTACTTGTGTTTTCGTCGAAACTGATGACTGAAGAAATGGCAATTGTTCGTTCACCTCGTTTAAAAATCCGAAAAACAAAACTGGTTTCGCTTGCTTTGCCTCGATTCGATTGCTAAGCCCTGTAGCTAGATTTTTGGGGAAACAAACGAACACAATTAGCACAAATCCCCAAGGGTCTTTTTTTCCCTCTCTGCCTTTCCTTGCCCCTTCCCCCATTATGTCTGCCTATACTTTCGATGCGGCAAAGCTCCAGCAACTGCGTGAAGACAAGCCATGGATGAATGATCCTCTCCATTTCAAAAAGGTGATGATCAGCCCTACCTCAATCACAAAGATGCTATCGCACATCCAAAGTGGAGTGCAGAAAGGTCTTCGTCAAGGAACTAAGCCAATTGAGGTGATGGGATTTATGTCTGGTCGTCCGGACCCGGAAACCCCGGGTCAGATTATTATAACAGACGTCTTTCCGCTGCCGATTGAGGGCTTTGAGACGCGTGTGATTGCTGATGACATGGAGGTCACAAATTACATGGTGAGGTTGTTCTTTGGCCAGTATTGTGGGCATTGATGTTCTTGTGTCTGCAACGTTGGGCGAGAACCCGTTTGATCACCGCTCACACACTGTTAACGTTTTTACTCTCTGTAGATTGCGCTGGGTGAGAGCCTTGAGAATTCTCGCGTGGAGAAATTCTGTGGCTGGTACCATTCTCACCCATTTGACCTCATTGACCGTGACCACTGCTTCTTCTCGAGTGTTGACCTGTCGACCCAGCTTGCTTGGCAGCGGCTGGAGGATCCTCACGGCAACCCCTTTGTAGGAATAGTCCTGGACCCATTGCGCTCATTGGCCAAGAACGAACCTATCCTTAAGGCTTTCCGGGCTTACCCTCCCGAGTATGAGAGAGAAGATGGAATTTGCCCTGATGGTACCAAGATCATGAAAGAGGTGAGGATTTGTAATGCGCGAATTCGCGCTGATCGCTAATGCTGAAGAGCGGAAAATGTAGGACATCAGAGACGGATTTTTTTTATGTCTGTTGTCTGTTGTCTGTTGTCTCACACACAAGAACAACACTCGAATTTTATTTATGCGTGCAGTCCGAGCGGCTGGATAAATGGGGCAGTTGCTGGAGGCGGTACTACCAGCTTGAGACTTCCTTTTACATCTCCGATCTTGCTGAAAGTGTGATCCGCCGAATCACTGAGAATTCTTTCTGGAAGGAAAACTTTACCAACACCCTCGGTGGATCGAAGGAAGCAAAAAAAGAGGACACCAAGTTCCTCAAGGATGTGGGAAAGAAAGTTGGCAGTATCAACTTGGACAAAGGAAAGGCGGTTGCCAGCACCGGCAACCCCGAGCGCGGGACGATGGTTGTAGGGCCTGGTGAGGGGGGAGGGGGGGGAGGCGTGGGCGAATCGGAGGTCAAAGGGAAGGTGAGTAATAATGTTCACCCTTCGGACAAATACACTTGCAACACACCTCACTCCACTCACGAACGCACAAACGCACCTCGCTTACAAACTATGCTTATAATTCTCCCACGGTTGACCGCCAGTCACCCAACGGAAAAGCTCTGGCTGAGATCTCCAGCGACACCTTGGGCAGGAGTAGTAAGAGGGATATGCAGGCCGTTACCGATATTGTGAAAGAGATGCTGTTCGGCAGCTTGAGGTGTTCTTGCAACAACAACGAGGGATGTTCCATGGTGGCGGAGTAGTGGTTTCAGAGTAGTAGAGATTGGCGATTGGGAGATGAATGAAAACAATTTTGTTGCCGTTTACACAAAGCAGCCTATTCTTTGCAATTTTTACAGTGTCGCATCGAGCAGATCAAGGTCAAAATGATCCTGGCCCGACTTATTCATCGTCTTTCTTCTTCTTCTTCTTCTTCTTCTCGGATTTGTCCTTTTTCTCCTTCTTCTCCTTCTTTTTCTTCTTCTCGGATTTCTCGGCATCGACTTCCATACCAGAGCCGGAGTCTGCGTCGTCCTCCTTCTTGGGAGTAGATGGCGCGGGAGGAGGTGTCGAGGAACTGAGGTCCTCCAATCCTCCCAACTGTTTGTAACCCTCCAGAAAGTCCGCTGGCGTGTTTGCATTGGGCTTGCCATGCTTGTCAAGCTAAAGATGGTGTTCGTTCGTAGGCAGGTGGTTGTTAAGTGGGTGGCGGGGAAGATAGGAGGGAGGGAGTTAATGAGTGTTTGTCAGCTAATGAATGTTGTCTGCTAATGATTGTTGTCTGCTAATGAATGTTGTCTGCTAATGAATGTTGTCTGATATGCTGACTGACGACTGACGACTGACGACTGACGACTGACGACATCACGAACTGACCCGACCCGACAGCGTGCATGCACTCAGGGCCTTCGCACCACTCACCTTCCCTTCGCTGATGAGGCCCTTCTTGCGCTTGGCCATAGGTCCCAGCCCCCACCTCCGAGGGTACGAATCCCTCTCCATAATAACACGCTTGATTTTAGCAACTACACCATGGTCGCAGGTGGCCATAACACTGGTGGTCATCTGAGCGATACCAACAGCGATCGCTTCTCCCTTAGTGGTCATCATGACAACCTCGTCGCCCACGTTAATGTTGTCTGCGTAACGCAGCAAACCGGGGATCATCAGCTTAGCGCCGTAAGTGATGGCGTTGACGGCAGAGTCCTTGACGACAACTCTCTTGAAATTGGTGAGCAAAATCTCCAGAGGCCTGACAACGCGTCGGAGGTATTCCTCGTTCTTGGTGCTGTCGTAAACGTGCTGGGCATCCAGGACGTCGTGCATGGTTACCATGTGTTCATTTTCGCTCAACACGCCGCTCCTAACACGGCGCAATTCCTGCATGTGCCCCCCAGTCCCTACCAAAAGCCCCAAATGAACACAGAGCGTTCTAATGTAAGTGCCGGCCTCGCAGCTCACCCAAAATACACCGAGGTTCCTTTCGGGGTCGAACTCAATGAGCTTAGACTCATAGATTGTTCGGATGCGAAGTTGGCGCTTGACTGCGGAGATAAGAGGAGGGCGCTGAAAGACAGCACCAGTGAGGGTCTCAATGGCCCTCCCCAATTTGGCTACACTTTCTACTGCCCCGTGCAGCCTAACTACACCCACGTATTCCTTTCCAGCGCTCTGCTGCGCCTTGACAAGCCTTGTTGCCCTGTCAATGCAAACAATCAGACACCCAGTGACCTTTGGATCCAGAGTCCCGGAGTGGCCAGTCTTTTCCACGCGGAGAATTCTCTTAATCCATGAGACTACTTCGTGTGACGAGGGGTTGGCTGGTTTGTCGAGGTTTATCACGCCGGATTTTAGGTGTTCTCTGATTGTTCGGCAAAGGGGAGAGCCGCCAGAGGGGATGGGGGTGAAGTGACCAGAGCGGACGTGAAGAGTGTCGTAGTTTTTCAGCAACAAGGGCCAGGATGATGTGTCAAGCTTGGGGGTTGCTTCGGGTTCAATCTGTTGGGAAGAGCTACTTGACGACTGCTCGGAAGTCTTCCGCTTCTTCTTCTTGCTGCCATCTGCGGGGGGGAGGGGCGTGAGCTTCTGAGTGGAGGGGGCGAGCCAGGAACAGTTTCTTCATCTGCAGCTTTTTTAGCTTTTTTATGTACGCATGCTTACCTTCTCCCATAGTGTCGCTACTCTGCTTTTTGCTAATGCCTGAATAATGCTGTGGGCTAAGACTGGAAAGTGAGTGAGAGTCTGCTGCAGTGGGTATTTTTTCAGCCTCTCCCCCCTCATTTTTATAAGAATTTTATCAAAGATCTGCAACTATGGATCCTATGGCTGCCGGCGATCCTTTTGGGGCCCCGTTAGCTGACGCACCAGTTGAGGGTACGTAAACAGCTGCAATCTTTTTTCTCCTCTCCATTTTCATTCCCAACCCCTCTGTGTCCTGTGTCATGGGCCTCTTCGGCATCGGGTGTGTGGGGGTGCGATCGCTGTTTTTGGTGTGTTTGAGGGTGGTTGTTGGCGCATTTACTGGGAGGGAATGGAGGAGGGTGTGCCCACTTTCGGCAGTGCACGCACATGGAGAGTTATTTTGGGATTCTGGTTTTGAATTTAGTCGAGGTTTGACTATGTCGGGAATTCGTTGGGCCGAAGAGGGGGTTTTTTTGCGTCACTGCTCTTAGAGACGTTCTTTGCGCGTGCTCGACTCTGTGTACTGGTTGGTTTTTGTTGGAGAGTTGACTCATCACACCTCACAAAGCAAAGCAAAGAAGATGCTCTTGATTTGACTTGCAACGCTAACACTAACGCAAACAACTCGCTCACTCAACAACTCACTGACGCGCACGTGCTCGCTCTCCTTCTACCCAGCCCCAGTGATGGAGGCTCCCACCCCCTTACCACCGATGGAAACCCCAGCTCCCACTCTCGACTCCCAGCCCCCTGCAATGGAAACCACTCTGCAGCCTCCTCCCGCTGAGGAGTCTGCCATGGCAACTTGGAACGCTACATGGATGGCATCCCTCGAAAGCCGACGGCAGGCAGAGAACGAGGCCAAGGCTAAGGCCATTGAGCAGGCTGAGAAGGACCTGACACAGTTCACAGCAGAGAGGGAGGCCCTCAGGGAGGCCAAGATGGCCAAGAACAGGAGTGAAGAGCAGGTCAAATTGGAGGCCCTTGAGGCAGACCTGGAGAGTGCCAACAGCTGGAGCAGGATTGTAAAGCTAATTGACTTGCAGCAAGACGAAAACGTTGAGGTGAGGAATGGAATGGAATGGAATGGAATGGAATGGTGTAATAACGACCGACCGACCGACCGACCGACCGACCGACCAACCGACCGACCAACGGTGGTAACAAAATTTGCTTACACTATGTCCCTGCCACCCGCCTGCCCTTGCCATATCTCGTATTGTTTTTTTAACAAATAGGTCGGCCGGATGAGGAGTATCTTAATTCAGATGAAGAATGAAAAACCCGTGTGAGAACAGAGAGGGAAACAGACTGCTAGCTAAGAATAAGAATATCGTCGATGACAAGTGTTTATTTGACGTTTGTTTGACAGGAAACTTTTCATATTTTCTCCCCCCTGACATCGTGTTCATTTTACGTTATCATCGTCAATCTCGTCGTTTACGTTCTCCGCATCACTCAATACTCCACTTTCGGCAACACTGGTGGTGCCAGTGCTGGAACTCATGTTACTTTCCTTTCGCTTTTTTGAGGTCCGCTTCGCGAACCTGAGCAAACCTGATGTAACAATAATTTGAATCAAAGGGGAGCAGCACCCCTGGAAGATGTAAATAGTAAAGTACCGAGCGTGTATGTGGCCGGTTCTTCCCTCCAAAGGGACGTTAACTAGTGCCTCGATTGTACAGATGCCAAACGTCAAAAATATGCTAAAGTTGTGTCGTGTGTATCTTGTGTCAGATCTCGCAAACAAGCGTAACGGTATTTTTTATCTTCGTTGTCGCTCACCTCATCTTAAACATTCTCCTTGCCTTTTTCCTGACGTTCACCAGCATAGGGAAGCAGTACTTCATGAGAAAGAAAGTTCCCAGAGAGCTGTACATTGCGAGCAAAAAATAGTTGATAGTGCGGCACAATAGGTGAGTTGAAGGATCTGTTGTGTATGCCGACAGCACATTAATGGGGACTTCTATAATGAAATAAAGTGCTCCCATCTTTTTGCAGTTTCGCCAATATTTGTGAGTGTTCCTAATTGTCGTGCTGGCCATGGCAGCTGCTTGTTTTTCTGTTGATGTTGAGTCTTTTCTTTTTGTAGGCCCCGTATCTGGGTGTACTTTTGCGCTGATTCTCGCACTTTGCTCCGCAGTTTGGTTTTCAGCTTGATTCGAACCCTTTAACAATTCCCGCTCAATACGAGTTTCTCGCTCGTGACGGTCCCGGCTCAACCGCTTCATCTCCAAAATTTGAATATAGAATATACTAGTGCGTGTGCAGTTAGGTTAAGTAATGTCGAGTGAAGTGGAGTAAAGTGACGTGACGTGACGTGAAGTGAAGTGAAGTGAAGTGACGTGAAGTGTTGCAACTCACCAGTACAGATAAAATTGTGTGATTCCACTCACGTAAAAATTGGCTTCGCCATAACCATTCACGATTGCCCAGGTGCTAAGTTCCACGTCGTCCGAATCTTTATTCAACGTAGCTGCCAAAAAAACCGGCACAGATCCTGACAGCACATTGTAGTGAAGTAAGAGAAGCAGAGTTCCTGGGTGTGAGATCTGCCAAGTGTTGTCCTTGAAAATTGAAGATCGATACTTCCATGTTGACTGCACGATAAGTATGTATGCTATAGATGTGGCGATGATTGGCCACCACGTCCACAATGATCGCTGATCAGGAGGGCAATGTATTGAATTTGGACGTAGAAATGGCCGGCAGAATGTGAAAGAAGTTGTGGAAGTTGTATTTGTCATCGTTCTCGAAAGTACTTCCAGGAGTAGTGCTATTTGTACACTAGGTTTGATGGGCGGGTTGGTTTTTATGGAGAATGTTTTTCTCTGCTGCTTTCTGCAGAAGAAGAGTGCAAATCCAAATTAATTCACTCAGGTTGAAATTAAGTAAAATGGCGGTTGGCTGGTTGTCGTTTTAAGTTCGTTGTGCGAATGCGAGAAAAAGAACCGTAGATTGAAACTTAAAAGTGGGTTGCTTTTCGACGTGAGTTGTGAATTTGACGTTTGACGAAAGTCGTCTGTCAGGACGTTCTGAAAAAAAGGAAAGGTGGAACCACATCTACATGTAATTTGATTTATTCTTATCGCCAGCGCCAGACGCAAATTTCGTTGACATAAACAACAATACACCCTAATTAAAGTTTCTCCTGCCCTTCAGCTCTCCATTTATTTTTTTAGTTTTGGCTGGTGCCAAAGATAAAATGGCCAAGAAAAAGAAGACAAAAGGAGGTAAAGGGACTAATCCTCCCCCTTCTGATTCCAGTGATAATGATGATGACTCTCCATTCGATGCAGAATCTGTTTTTCGTCGTCTGAAGGAGGCTAAGTCGAAAGAGGGCGACGGTTTTGATGAGGGGGGCATCGAGTGTGATTTTCCGAGTAGCAGCGACGACGACAGTGGCGATGTCGACGACGATGATGACTTTGAGGGCTGCGAGTTATCTGACGAAGAATGTGACATAATGATTTTGGACCCTGGGGAGAAGAAGAGTGACATCATAAATGGTCGAGCATTTGCTGGCAATGAAAAAAAAGAGAGCAACAAAAGCAACAACGACGACGACAATGACGACGAGGAAGTAGAAGAAGAAGAAGAAGAAGAAGAAGAAGAAGAAGAAGAAGAAGAAGATTTCCTAGCCAAGGCTGCAGAAGACTGGGCAAAAAAGCAGGAGAAGAAGGAAAGGAAGGAAAAGAAGAAGCAAGAAAAGAAGGAAGAAAAGGAGAAGAAGAAGAGGAAACAAAATTCTGTAGAAAGAAATGACAGCGAAGACAATAAGAAAAGAAAGATGGGCAGCGAAGCTCTAACCCCCCTCAACAGCCCCCCGCCGGCCCCGCGCGTGCTGAGCATCTTTGTCAGCAAAATCAACTATGAATGCAAAGAGGACGACGTCAGGCGCCACTTCCTGGCCATTTTAAAGGCCAACAACATTGTTGCCACACTAAAGTCGCTCCGGCTGGTGTACGATAAGGACAGGACAACCTTCAAGGGTACCGCTTTCATCGACTTCTTCCCTGGTGACGAGGAAGCTCTCAAAATATGTTGTGATAAGGGAAATGGGAGTGAATTGATGGGCCGCAAGATTGGTGTCAAGCCCACGATGGATAAGTCACAATTGGCCAGTGTTGTCAAAACGTGGGAGAAGGGTGGTAGCGATGGTGGAGGGAATCAAAAGAAGGGTGGTGCAAAGAAGGGCGATTCAAAGAAGGGCGATTCAAAGAAGAACGATTCAAAGAAGAACGATTCAAAGAAGAACGGAAAGAAAAAAACCCAGATGGATAAGGATGGTGGTAAAAATCCTCAGGACAAGGAGAAACCAAAAAAGCCTGTCAGGGCCAAAAAGCTTACCAAACAGGATCGCGCCAAGAAAGCAGCAATTTTAGCGAGTAAAAAATGACGCCCTTTTGCTCGGTTTTTCGTTTTTGACAAAAACTAGCGAGTTTTATTGTAAAGAAGACTCTTTAGATCCTGGATTTCCGTTGATGTTCCTGTGTGTGTTTGCTGTTCGTTCGCCGTTTTCGATCTTGTGGGTGGCTTTCTGATATAATTTTGAATAACCGAGCAGATTACCTACAAATAGCTATCACTAAGGAAATCTCCGACCTAAAATCTGGATCTTCCCCCTTTTTCTCCAACCTCTTTCAAGGCTTCTAACCGTTAGCTTATAATAATAGTTAACAAGCTAACAATTTAACCT
>ERZ651776.1674-NODE-1674-length-25975-cov-5.422967_pt1 | contig 25975 bp, 14 predicted proteins | sample MGYA00514761_ERZ651776 | MGnify/ENA metagenome assembly ERZ651776 | reverse complement strand
CCAAGAGATCCGGCAAGATATCCTGAAGAAGTATGGTTCCAAGTATACTCCGAAGGAACTGTTCCTGTTAATTCAACTGCATGGTTCGAACCATCACTGGTGAAAGAACAAGTTTGCACATCCGTTAAACTGTTCACTGACAGACTTATTGTTCCTGTACCGTTAATAAAATCGCATGATGTTATTGTGGCACTTCCTTGTGTAACTTGAGCGCATCTTAAAAATGATGTAGAAACTACTGTAGTGTTAGCACCAAATACAAATGTATTCATATCACCAAAAGTACAACCATCCAGACTAACAGTTGCGCCGTTATTTACTAAAAAATTACCCTTAGAGTTATCGAATGATAATGTGTCAATATAACGCAATTTGTTTATTGTGATATTATTAAACGTTATAACCGATGCGGAGTTATTAATTTCAAGCACGTTAAAATTCGTATATACTTGTCGAGTATCATCAATGTTTATTGTTCTATTTTGTGCCGTAAATAAAAGAGATGATGCAGTTGTTCCCAGTTCAAGTTTACCTTTCCATAAGAAAGAACCACTAGCCCTTTGAAATAATCCCCATCTGTTAGCAACTGTATCATTAGTGTCTGCAATGTCATCAAATGTTCCAGCAGGTGAACCACCGGTGTATTGAATTAATCCTCTACCGTAACGGATAGCATCAACAACAAGAGATTGTCCACGAGACGGAGCAGAGGCTATGTTAGGAAGAAATCCAAAGTTTGAATATGTAGAGCCCGCCGGAGGTCCGTCTGTGAAAGAAGCAGATTGGCCCGGATCAATCGCTGCGTTTTGCCATCCGCCATATGGATAACGACCATAATCTGACCCACCAACTGCGTACCAATCATGATTAGTAGTAGAGGATCCGATGCCTATAAAAAATCCAGATGCAGTTCCCGGCGAGTTTGATGACGGCGCAGTTTGTCCAACCGTTTCGTTGTAAGCATTAATAGCGCCGGGAAACAGGAAAAGCCACCAAAAGAAAAATACATCTGTACCATCAACGAATCCGGTAGGATCTGCAACGGCGTAGTTCAATCCAGAAGCAGCACCAGTTTTATTAGCAGCCACTTGTTGAGATACACAATCCGTACCTTGAAGGAACGCCTCTGTTTCTGACGATGGAGCACCACCAGAACTGTAAGAGGGAAGTTCTGCCCACCCAGTAGTTCCGTCTGCATACAGAGTTTGCCCGCCTGTTAAATCAGTTGTCGGTGTGTTAGCCATTTGCTACTCTTCTATATTCTGCGAATTTTAAAAGTACATTACGTTGAACATCTCCATCACGACAAAAAACTTTTACTTCTGGTGTATCATATTTTGTAAGTACTACATTATACCCTTGTTGATTAAATGCATCAATTTGTTTAGACCCATATTCTGTTATTGGTCGATCTGGTTTTATCGTTCCGACAAATAAACTGTCATCCAACTTTTCAAATATTACACCACATTTATCAGGCCTTAATTCAATTGGTGCACTTTCGTGTTGCGTATAAGCGCACTCATATGTCCTGCATATCAACGGTCTATCTTCATGAACCGTACAACCTATATTTTTATCACAGTAATTGCACAGTTGACCAGCTGGTGAATCAATTGCAATTAATTCTATCTCACCATCTAAAAGAGGTTTCTGTGAGTCTATATGTAATAACTCACAACATTCTGTGCATTCACCACATTCCATTAACTATACTCGTAAGTTGCGCGGTCATCCCAGACTTTATCAAAATCAGCAGAATTATTCGCCCAAATGATTTCTAAATCTCCGTCAACAAATTCTTTTATTCTTTTAATTCTCCATATAGCATCAGACTTACTTGTGCCAGGCACTGCTTCACCTACGTAGGTAAATGAATTAGTCGCGTCTTCGTCTACTAGTTTATCGTATTGCACTTCTAAGTCTGCCTTTAGTCTATCAAGAATACTCAGAAAAGACTGAGCGACAAATTTCTTTTTCAATGGGTCGTATATAAGAACTGCATCGTCTACTAGACTTGTTATTGCCGCCTTGTCTACGTCTGCATTATCCACAATTTTATATGAACCACCACCGCCAAGAGATGATAATGATTTCTGAACATTAGCAAGAGTGCGTTCAACATTCTTGTTTACGGTGCTGGTGTTCTCAGTGAGTTTAGTGTTAAATTGTGCTAGAGCGTCTTCGAATCGTTCTCTATAATCGGGAGCGTCTTTTCCATCTTGTCCTGCTGGACCAGTCGCACCAACATCTCCTTTTTCGCCTCTACTACCTCTTTCGCCTTTCGGACCAATTTCTCCACGCTCTCCGGTAGGACCTCTATCTCCCTTATCACCTTTGACTCCTTTATCGCCTTTTGCACCAATTTTTCCAGGCCTACCTGCGATACCTGTATTGCCCTTTTCGCCCTTTAACCCTCTAGGACCTATTTCTCCTCTTGGTCCATCCTTGCCAGGAGCGCCATCAAGACCTTGAATTCCCTGTTCACCTTTTTCACCGCCTGAAGGACCGATTGGTCCCTGAGGTCCTGGTGGTCCTCCTGCTGGTCCTCGTTCACCAATATCTCCTTTGTCACCCTTTTCTCCTTTAAGAGTTTGCACTTGTTCAATCATATCTATAATACGATTTTCTAAGTCTCCTATCTGTTTTTGTGTATGTGCTATACCAAAAGCAGCGGTTACAACGGGATTAATTTTGCTCATTCAACTTGCTCATAAACCTAGTCATTTCTTCCATCAACTCATCTTCACCTGTAGGTATATATGCTTCTTTCTTTTCCTTTTTCTTCTTAGCGTCTTCTGCATCTTTCTGACGCTCAGTTTCACTCTTAGGCTCTACCACCCGCACTGGTGTAGGTTCAGGAGGCGCGTTCTGTGCTTCTCTTTCAGCAGCAGCTTCTTCTTCAGGATCTGGAATATCACCAGCAGAAATCTCTTTGTCAATATCTTTTTGCATTTTTTCAATGTCATCATCAGAAAACATAAGAACGTTTCGCATGACCCAATCTTTACTGAAGTATTCACCCACATACTGAGTGACTTCGTTCATTAGACCAATACGACTCTGAAGAATTTCTTGATCTTTTAACTCAGAGAAATGATTGTCTTTGATATAGTCAACGTAGATATCATCTTTCCATTCTTCCCAATCTTGAGCAGTGATGATACCTTTAAGGATCAACTGCTTCTTGAGAATGCCTAGAAATACACTTCCAAACCTACGACGAAGCCTGTCAATAAACTTCTGAAACTTTACTTCGTCTCGTGAGATTTCTGTTGAACGACCCAAAGAAAACTGGGCCTCTTGTTCCAGCCTATTGACAGGTACATTCAAACTACGATATAATCTCTTTTGAAAATAAATGATATCATCGATTTGACCCAGATTGTCGCCACCAGGAAGTGTAGAAATTTCTGTACCACGACCGTTTTCTCGTCTAGGTAACCAGAAGTCTTCAAGCATAGACATATGCTTTCGATCATCTTTGATCTGCCCAGTAGACGCATCATAGACTAGTTTGTTACGATACTTAGTCATGATATCTTTCATGTATTGATCGGCCTTACCACGAGGTAAGTTACCAACATCAATATAAAAGATACGTCTTTCGGGTGCTCGTGCTAAACGATAGATGACCAACGAGTCTTCCATCATACGCAATTGATTAATAGGTTTTAATGCTTTATGTAAGTGTGATACAACTTTCTTTTTAGTCTCATCTAGCAAGCCAGAAGTCACATAGCTAATCGCATCAGTAGACATCTTAACACCTTGAACGGTGTTGCTTCCTGGCTTCTCTTCATAGATGTAGTATTCTTCAATATTATCTACGATTTTAACGCCAGTCTTAGGATCTTTTTTGTACTTGACTTCACGAACCTTACGGATCTTAGCTGAGTCAATGTGTCGTATCTCTTGAATACCCGCTTTAGTGTTAGCCTCGTTGACTAGAAGATGATGAACAATTCGCCCATCAATATACCACGATCTAAAAATATCATGGCCTAAATCGTTAAACTTAATAAGTGAAATAATATTATCAAACTCTTCTTGAATCTGATCTTTAATTTTCTTAGGTGCTTCGATCTCATCTAATTTCAATTCTACCGAAGATTCTAACTCTGAAGCAACGATAGATTCACTAACAATTTCATCAATAGCCATATCTACTTCAGGATTCATAGCAACACCACGATAACGCATTATAAGTTGTGCATTATCTTTGGATTGATCACCATCCATATTAATATACTGACCATATGCGCCAGCACCAGTACTAATGTAACCAGCGGCGTCATCGTCAGTAGGAGGAACAATAGAAGGAAGCATTTTGCTCTCGACTTTCTTTGTTCGTTTCAGTTCAAATCCAAATAATTTCAGAAATGCGTTATCGTTGTCTGCCATACTTTTTCCTAATAATAATAACAAGGGTGCCCGCAGACACCCTGTTATTTAGTCTACTATTAACTAGTAGTATTTGACTCCCAATACTGGTAAGTAAACGATACTTCGAACGTTTCAACTTCACCACCATTGTCATACGTTAATGCAATATCACCAACAGATGTGGGAAAAGCACCACGTATGTTATAACGTTTGATTACAGACTCATCACGATCCAATTGATCAATGATAAGATCCGTTTGATAATCAACAGGATTGGTGATACCGGTGTTGGCTGAGTGACCGTTAATGCCATTCATCCAACGTTCCATAGAATCACGAACCTCAAAACCGGTATCATTTAAGATAGTGACGGTCCATGGTTCGAAGGTTCTATCACCCGCGACATTCAGAATTCTGCCTCTGAATGGTACCGGTAATGCCTCAACTGTTGAAGCGGGTAACTGCGCTGCACGACACATGAAAGATGTTAATTCAACATCTCCAGCGGCATACGCAGGAAAGTTAATGGTTGCTTTGAACAGATTTGGTCTAGCACCACCACCTCGCAGTTTTGATTTAAAGTCATCGACTCCTAAAATTGCCATTTGTTATTTCTCCTTGTGGTCTTAAGCCAAACCTACCACTTCATCAAAGTCAACACCTGTACGAACTGCTACGAAACTCAAGGTTACGTAGTTGATAGAACGTGCTGGTTTAACATAGATGTCAGCGACAAATTGGTTGTTATCAATCACTTGCCCAGTATTGTTTGTTTCATCACAAACAACTCTGAAATCAGTGATCCCTCGTCTGCCTTTAATCTCTCTTAAGAAAGGTTCAACGATGTTAACGAACTCTGCTCTGGTAAACTCATCATTGAATTCAAACATTACGTTTTGAGCAGCAGATTTGATTGCACGTTCCATGACTAAAAACAGTCTACGAACATTGATACGATCAAACGCTGAAGGACGACCTAGTTTAGTCTTATCTCCAAAGAGTAATACGCCTTGACCAGGCAGATTTACAACAGGGTTAATACCCGCTTTGTATAAACTGTCTCGTTGTGATTTGGTTGCATTATACGCAAGTGAAGATACTCCGAAGTATTGACCACGACGATTACCCGCAGGTGAATACCAAGGTGCAGCATTACCATCTGTTGCAGCCATCAGACCAGCCGTAGAACTAGCAGCCGGAATGAAAACATACTCATCACTATACTTATCATAAACTTTCAAGAAGTTGTTGTCCATTATCAAGTATGATGATGAGGGTAACGTCTTAGCAAAAGTAGTGGTATTGGTTACAATAGTCTGTGGATTTTGTACATTGACAACATGTTCTCTTGCAGGAGATGCTACAACAACACAATCTTTACGTAGACCTCTAGCCGTACTTTCTAGATCAACAATTATATCTTTCTGATCTGCTTCGCTACCCAAACTAGGTGCGATTAGAAAATCTACTTGAATGGTATCTACGTCTTCATACTGATCAAATCCAACCAGATATTCATCTTTAGATAATCCACCAGAGGCTTGATTGCCACCATTAAATGATTGAGTACGAACATCTTGGTCTGTAACAGTATCGTTTGCAAAACTTGCAGATAATACGTTGGTAGGTTTACCGGAACTGTCGATTGCAGAAGCCCAGATAAATGCTGATTTAGAATTCAACACATCTAGTGCGAAATTACTTGAACCATCTGGAGTTTTTGCATCGGTTGCTAACGAAAGGAAAGGCCATGTTTCTAAAACTGTTCCAGGCGTACCTGAAAATTTACCGCCCTCATCAAGTACGACAACATGAATTTCATCATGTGCAGTTGCACTGTCTGCGCTTCGTGCAGATACGTGAGAAGAGGTGCCAGGAGCATCGTCAAAGAATGATTTATAAGCCCATGCATTGAATGCACTATCTTGCCCATCTACAGCAACAGAAGTACCACCATCTGCAATAATACCTGACCAAGGGCAGATAGAGATTGCTAAGGAATTCCCAACTTCACCTGGATATTTGGCAACAAGACGGTTACTTCCGCTTGTCATAAATCCAGATTTTTGAGAGTTCCAACTAGATAGACCTTCTACTACTGGTGAATTGCCTACAGAAGATGCAGAGTCAACAGCATTTTTTGCTGCTGCGTCTAATCCACGAGTGACATATAATGAACCAGAGTATTTTAGAAAGCTGGAAGCTGATAGAAAATCGACGTTGCTGCTGTCAATTACGAGTGAAGGGGATCCAAAGTTTGAAACCAATTCTGCTTCGTTTCCGATTAGAATAGGTTGATTGGTTGGGCCCCAATTGAAATCGCCAACAATTGCACCAGTAGAAGAAGTAACCGCAGGCACAATACCTGATAAGTCAACTTCTCTGATTGTGACTGCTGGAGACTCTGATGGTGAAAATGCCATAGTCGTGTCCTTTTTTCGTTAACATGAATAAGAGTTACATAATACGGTAAATATCTCAATGCTTTTATTTATGTATTATGAATTCTTAACATATTGACTGACTAAGACTATTTGATGGCCCTGCTCTACCTGAGTCATTGCAGGCAATGCTTCTGGTGTGTAACTCAGACTAGCACCAATATCTAATTTTGGAGTACTAGGAACCACTGTACTACGATGCATACTATCACCAATGATTTCATGATCCTTAGTTAATCGTGGTAGATCATAATGTTTATCCGTCAATAACATATGACCGCCAACTAGATCCTCTGATTTTTCAAGCATCGTAATAATTGTTCTGGGTGATTGTGGTCTATGACTTTTTATCCACGACCATTTATCAAGTCTTAAAAAGTGATGTGATTTATTTTTTAAACGGTATTTTTTCTGAACCCAAGCGTCTAGTCTTACACATACATTTTCATTTTCAACTTCTCGTTTTTCAACATAAAACAATTCGTGTTCTTGTTGTATAATTCTAACGGGAAATCTGTTGTAAATATTTAAAATAGATTCTATATCGGTATTCTTCAATGGATAAATTATCTGAAAATTCTGCATTACCATTCCGACTCAAAGGGTATTGACCAACCTTTATCTTTCATCTCTTCTTGTGATTCTAATAGATCTATCAGGTCACTGCCATCATCGTGAAAACCAAACGGCACAAGATCATCATCAATCTCTTGCATTTTCTGATTAAATAACATCTCTTTCATATTGATATCTGTTATATCATTAAAGTAAGTACCTGTAGCGAAGTAACCAAACATAACCAAGTTCATCATTAAATCGTCGTGGTTGTTATCACTAGCCTCATATGAAACACCCTTAGCAATAAAGGTTGATATTTCCATGATAGTATTCTCATCATGTATTTCTAATTTACCTTCTTCTAATAAGTCTTTAATACCAGAACAACCAATTCGTTTAGTCTTTCTAGTTATTTCAATACCCATTTTGTTTTTGGTGACGGACTCAACATGCATGTTTTCATATTCTAAATCCTGATACAAACCATTACATACCAGTGAACCTTGATCATTTGCTTCTATAACAACATAAGCTTCGTTGTAGACTTTCGCATACTTATAGATAATATTAGGAAAGAGCAAAGGCGAGATAGTGTTACAGCGATACACAGCCACCTGCTGAAAAGGTTTCACGCTAATGTCGATTATAGTAAATGTAGAATAGTCCTGTCCTCTTCCTTTTGATACGTCTACCGTCATGACATATTCATGTTCGGCTACAGTCTCTTCGTATATGAGAAGATCGCCATTTTCTCGATATGACCTAGGTTGTTTGGCGCGTAATTGCATAAGTGTTTGGGCGTTAATTAAAGTATCGCCTGTACCAAAGAAAGTGTTTCCAAATTCTTGGTCGAATTGGAGTAGACTAGTGTTAGCAATAGTTTCTGCTTTCCATTTCTCGTCACGACCAGGCACGTCATACCAGTCAACTCTGAATGGAACGTATTCGTTTACTCCTTGATTCGCACCTTCCCAGATTTTGTGGAAAATATTCCCGATACCGTTTGCCGTAGACGTGATGATAACTTTTGTATCTTTACCGGCAGAGACAACAGGATAGGTGGAAGTGTAAAATTCAGATGCTCGCTCAACAAAAGCAAACTCATCGAGATAGAGCAAATTGACAGACATACCACGAATAGAAGACCCGCTGGTAGAAGCAGCAACAATCCTAGAATTATTAGAAAAATCGATACTGCCCTTATTGAGAGTCTTACAACCAGGCTGTAAAAAGAATGGAAGATTTTCAAGCATGAGAGTAATACGCCCGAGCATTTCTCTCGAAGTGGAACCTTTGTTTGCGAGAACTGCGATTGTTTTTTCGGGGTTGAAGATTGCGTACCAGAGAAGATAGGCGACAGACGAAATTGACTTGCCAGATTGTCGGCAAGCAAGTACAATATTAAAACGATTGTTGTTAAAGTGATTGAACATACTTTTTTGATAGGGGTAAAGATTGAAAGGAACAAGACCCCTGTCCAACGAAATAACTTTGACATAGGTCTCAGCAAAATACGCAGGATTTGACATACATTTCGCATACTCTACTACTTCATCCTTAGTCCATTCTTGAACTACACCGTCTTTTTTTACTAGGTGGTTATATTGATATGTATCATTCGACATTCGTATTGCTTGTGGCATCTGATTCAATCACCTTTTCATCATTCTTTAATAATCTTTGTAGATCAGTTGTGCTTCCAAGAAACACATTATTGTTTGTGATCAATTTCTGATCAGGTTTATCTTCTTTAATAATTTCTTTATGCTTCTTATTTAGATCCATTAATTTGTCGTTGACATCAGAAATGTTTTTGATTAATCCCGAGAGCACTTCAAATGCTCTCGGATGTTCTGACTCTCGTGCCACTTCGATCATTAGATCTAATGACTCCCGTCCCTTATCAATTAATTCATAATATGTGGCTCTAGAATAATCGTAGTCGTAATCAACTCTTTCTTCAGGAGTTTTCTTTATAGTTTCATTCATATGTTAATTACTCGTCAACGCAGCTAATGATATAGTATGAGGTCCAAACACCGTGTTACCTGTGCCTAATGTTCCTGAATACTCTTTAATTACTATTTGAATATCTCTTTCTAGATCGCCTCGTTCCGAGAAAAGACTGATCGTGAACTCTTCATTTAAACGATGCCATTGATCACCAAAATTAGTCCATACACCAGAACTACCAACTCCTGTAACTCCTAGTGCATTTTTATTAACAGGAGCTTGGTTCAAAACGTAAGAGTATGCTTGGACCTGATATGCACCACCAACTCCATTTACCTGAGATGATAACCAATCGGCTATATCTATAGGAGGAGTAATATCTACAGGATCATCACCACTAGATGGGCTTGCCGTCATGTTACCATTAGGGTATAACGTAAAACCAGCTGTTGCTTCGACGTTTCCAGTAGATACGATATAAGTAGGCGTTATGTTAACTGTGGTCGCAGGATGATTAATAGTAATTACAGTCGTAGGATCAACAGGCTCTCCATCAAGTGGTCTAGCCCCTGTAATATCTGGAGGCAATGTTTCATATAATTCAAAATTATAAGTTTTATCTCCAGTAAAGGCTGTTTGTGCATTCGTGATTAGATTTACTGATTTAGGTGACTCATTAACATTTATATCAATCCAAGGGACGTTAAATGATCTTGCGCCTTTAAGTGGGTCTATAACGTTTAAATTGTAAAGGGCGGTAGATAATGAAATATCCCTATCTAGAAAAATAGAAGTATATGGTTCGCCAGGGAACGGAGGATTATATCCTTGAACAGCAATTACGTTACCTATAAATGTAGCAGTACCACTCACATCAACCCAAACCTCTTCACCTATATTGATGACTTCTGGAATTCCAGGAGGCACATTGGTACCAAGAAGATAAAATAAATTAATTTGATTCGTACCGCTCGCAACTAATCCAGATGGAAACACCACAAAATCTTCTAAACGAACTTGAACATCTTGTGGTAAAGTAACATTGTTAGCTACAATTTCGAAATTTGAGATCGAGCCTTCGGGAACAGTGCCGCCTACACCACCTCCATCAAATCCCAAATAATTTAATTGATAACCTACTGCTGCATCATTTAACGTTATGGTTTTAGTTGCTATTTCTGTACTGCCCTGATTCTCTGTTACTGTTATATCAATATCTCTAGGACCATCAGGAGTTCCATCGTCACCCATTGCAGTGAATGTGACGTATGAAGTACCACCTCCCATAGCAGGATTAGTTATTTGTTCAGATGATGAAGTATATTTAGCTGCGCCTGCTCCTGATATTGTTACAGTAAAAGGTATATCGACAAGTTGATTACCGGTTGAGGTTACGCCTATGTATAAATTATCGTCTTCAGTAACTGTTAATGCCTCTATACTACCGGTCAATGCTGTATAGTTGCTGACAGTTGTAGTTGGTGTTGAAGAGTCTATGATCGTTACAGTATTAGATTGAGCAACAGGAGGATTGCCTATTGCAGCGGAACCTATTACCAAACTAAAAGTTTCATTACCCTCACGATTTTGATCAGGTACAATACTAACAACAATTTCACCATTGCCTGAACCATCAACAGTAAAATCTTGTTTATTGTTAATGTCACCGTAAGGAGTGGAAATATCGTTTGCAGTTATGTCACCCACAAACCAATATTTCCAAGTTCCAGGAGTAAATCCATTAGCAAGAACTGTGAAGGTTATATCTTCACCTTCTTGTTGAGATGTTGGGGAACCTACAATCGACGGAGGAGTGCCTGAAGTAACTTGAGACAGCTCGGCCACATCATTCGGAGATGAGGTATTGGTAGTAGCTAAATGAACTATAAAGGCTAATTGGGAGCTGGGTGGTGTTCCATTAAACTGTAAAGTAGTTGATCCAGAATTACCCGACATTGCTATAGGTCTTATACGACTTTTTACTGTTCCACCTGACACAAAAGTGCCTGGACTAACTGTTTGTGTATACGAAAGAGTAGTAACAGTTTTAGAAGTAACTACAAAAGATCCATCTTCTCCACCATTATAGGCAGAAGGTGTAACACCCTCGATAATAAGTCTATCGCCGACAATATACTCTGTCGAATCACAGGTTATTGTGGTTATGCCTGTTGACCAAGACCCCGCTGAAATTGTTTCAGTTGGAGTTATACGAGGAGCATCACCTGATGCAAAATCGTTTGGATTAATATCATTAAATTCCAGATAAAAGTAATATTCACCATCAGGTATATTTGTGCCACCGAAAGTGTATGTGATTGTTTCATTAGGAACCGCACCACCCGTCGTCGGATTAGCAATTATATTGTAAACTGAACTTTGATCCGTGAAATTAAAAGACGCACTAGTTCCGACTGCGGTGCCTAGTATAGTCGTGTCGGTAATTTCCATTGCACCGGTAACGGTGTCTTGAAAAATATCACTCGACGTTGTGGTTACTGTTATATTTGTCCCAGCGCCACCATTGTGAGAATATACTGATGAACCAGAGAATGCTGAGAGTCTAAAATCAGAAGATATATTTCCAGTAAATTGCCATGCCAGAGTATCCCCGTCTGCATAATCGCCTATTATAACGTTAGCCACTATTGAATTACCTTCAACAGTATTCGGCACTGTTACGCCCACAGAAACGGTTCTTTCTTGAAGAGTTATTGATTGAGATGCAATTTCGACATTATTAACGTTTATAATTTTAAAAATTGCAGTCTGATCACCTGTGTTGCCTGTGTTAATTAAAGAACTTACATTAAAAAAACCTGATGCTACTGTTGGTGAAGAAGACGTAACAGTAAACTCTTCGGCTGTTCCAACAGAATTTGGTATATTACCCTCGAAATCACTTGCAACAACAGTCGATAGTGTCTCATCTAAGTACCATCGTAATGTGTTTTCACCATCATACGGTAATTCTGCTTTATTACCTAGCAAAGTAAACGTCAACGAATCACCTTCAACAATCGTTGTACCCGGTGAAACGTTTAATTGCCAATTAGGAATTACATCGACAAGATCGCATGTCATTTCGGCTACAATTCTATCACTTCTATCTTTGATGTATATCTTAAATTGTTCGTTAGTGGGTGCAAGAGGATCTGTGCCTTTAGGATCTATTATCGTCTTTATAGAAAAAGAACCAGATCCGTTATTCATTTCTAGATATTGTGGTGAATTGGATAGTGGTAATCCAGTATCTCCATTAATAAAATTAACACCAAAGTCAGCATCTGATGTGTCAATATGTTCACCGTACCAATAAACAGCATCTTGATTCGTTCTCTGATTCAAACTATCTACAGTGAATAACCAATCAACACCTTCATTGTTAGATGCCGCCGCAGTAATAGTGTATGTTGTTCTAGTGTAAGCATCAATAGCATCATTTAATGTTACAATAGGCGTTGAAGCTTCGTCTACTATCAGAACTTCTCCACCCAAATACATACCAGCAGGATGAGCAAACAATTTAAAAACTTCTTTCCATTTTGAAATTGAAATACCAGTTCTAACCAACAATGCAAAAGTTTGATATAATTTATCATCGGTGAGATACTTTAATCCGAAAGGACCAATTTGGGAATCCACATCACCTATTTTAAAAATATTTTCTTTTGTGTACAAAACCTCAACATCTTCGCCATAGAACGAACGAAAAAACCACTCTATTGCAAATTTGGTGCCCTTAGATCGAAACAAAATATTAGAAAAATTGGCAGCGGCTCGAAGTTCACTATCATTTTTACCAAACCCCTGAAAATATTCTTCACCTAAAAGTAATTCATCTTCTATGTAAGAAAGCAAAGTGATATCAGTTTCATTAACATCGCGTGTAGCGAAGAGATGATTTAATAATTCGGTAGAAGATTCTTGATCTTGAAATTCGTAATAACGTTCAAGCAAAGAAATAAATTTAGGATAATAAGTTCCATAATGTTCAGGTAAAATATTCTTAACCTGCATATCCCTCAGATTAATATTTCTACGTTTTTTATCTACAAACCGATTGTGCATAATATTATACTATGTTAATTGTATTATTCATATTCGTATGATTCACGCACTGATAGTAAAGTGTGGCTGGCGCTGACATGGGAACACTAAAAAAGATAGATCCTAATGTAGTTCTTGCGTTGTTGGTGACGCCAGTGTTGTATGGTGTTCCAGCAAGACCCGAGGTGCTTTGAATTCTAAAAGGATGTCCTGTAATATTCATATCAAATCTATATGTTTCACCCCTTCTAAGATAAAGTATAGGATTATCAGTAGCTGATGGAAACCAAACACTATTCAAATCACTAAAAGTATAGGCAGAAGTGCCGTTGTTAGAAACATTGAAAGAGTATTGAATACCACTAGTCGTTATTGAAACATCGCTATCCACACCAAACGAAATCGATCCTGTGTTAGAGGTCACATTTATTTTGGAAGTATTAGGTCTTAAAATAAGATTGGTAGAAACATTTACACCATCATCACCAGAAGAAATACTTCCAAAGTGTAAATAGTGCACATTAGTTTCAGTAGTGGCTGATGTCACTCCAACCAATGTTGCTCTGTCAGCGCTGGCACTTGTCACATCAGTTAACCCTGAACCATCCCCACTAAATGCCGTAGCGTATACAGTTTTTATTCCGACATCGTTTGGATCATCTTGAATAAAAAAAGATGTTTCAGTACGCACACTATCCAAATCGTCCAAATTACGTTTGAATGTCAGATAATATTTGTTAGTATCTACACCTGTTATTTGTTTAGAATCTGTTTTTTTAGACCATTGTGAACCACCATACATGAATAGATCCGTTTCGGTCAGGCCGGATATTTCGTTGGTAACAGGATTATATAATAAACTAGGATCTGTATTAGTACTATCATCACCAGTCGCTAGTTCTCTAAACATAATAGAGTGTAACGCATCTACTGTTGTAGTATTAGCATCAGGAGTTCCTGATGCTTCAACATTTTCTAATAAAGATCCGTCGCCTCTAAAGAAAACATCTGTGGCAGCACCACCAAAAATACCACTGCTAGGATTATACGTTAGTTGCGGATCTACATTAACACTATCAATTCCTACTTGGCCAACAAATGTTGGATAATAATCGGCGTCAGTTTCTTCTGCATCTTTGGTATTAATACGCAAAGCATCCAGTGCTGTGAAGGCAAATGTTGAAGCAATAGCATAGTCTGATGTCTGAGAGTGATAAGCACTATCAACATTTACTAGTAAAGAACCATCACCACTAAAGAATGGGGCGCTCAGTATTCCTGTGTCTACAGCATAAGTAAAACCCGGGTCGGTGTTAGTGCTATCAAAACCATTTTCTAAAGAACGAAAAGGAACAAAGGTATTAGTAAGTGTAATTCCTGCGGCAGTTCTATCCGCAGCAGACTTAGCATCTATTTTTTTAACTGCGTTAGAGGTTGTTTCCTCTAAAAGTATATTTAATTCTTCTTCAGTGATTAGAGTGCTAAGATCGTTGATAGTGGTAGTTCCGTCACTAAGACCTTCACCAAACTCAATATTTCCAGTCACATATAAATCACCAGTAACTTTAGATCCATCTCCATCTGCGACAGCACCACCACCACCACCAGCTGACATATCGTCGATGTTTTGATTTGCTAGATTTCTAACGTCTTGAAGAGTTGCCCTATGTGTTGTTTTAGACTCGCCTACAACATCATTTACGATGATTTCATCCAGTAAATCTGGTGTAATCGTGGTTAGTTGTGATATTTTAACGTCTGCCATGGTTCTCTAATCTCGGTGTTTATTCTGTTATTTATAAGGATTATACAACATTAATATTAACTGTACCTACTTCCGAAGTGCCTACTGTTGGTGTTACACGATAAACAAACGAATCTGTTCCGACATATCCGATTGTAGGAGTATATCTCAACACACCTGTAGATGTGTTTATTACCTGAACTGTACCGTTTAAAGGGTCGCCACCAGCGGCCAGAGAGAACACCAGAGTAGTATCCAACCAAGTGTCGTTTATACCTACCTGAATATCTATAAAACTATCTTGATCACATACTGCGGTGTCATTTATGGCGTCAGTAACCGCAGCTACATTAACAGCGACAGGATATGATTTGGTTCCAAAATCACCAAGAACACTAATGTTGAATGAGTCTAAACCACTATAGTCTATATCAGGGGTGTATGAATACGTACCAACCGCTTTAATTATACCGTTGTCAGTTGTCAACGTTTCGGTTAAAGAAGCACTTGCTGTTCCATGCAAAGGATCTGAGACAGATAATGATGTTGGTATACTAGTAAGATTTCTAATCTCAAAATCTGTAACAGTGAAGGCTATATCTTCAATCGGTTCAATGGATAAAGGTGATGCTGCGAAAGCACTGTCTGCACAAACTTTAGAGAAAAGTTCTTCGTCTGGTAATGCATTTAAATTCAAGAACTCTACACACGCTTCTTCAATAATAGCACTGTTAGTTGCGATGTCTTTGTAGAGATTGATCTTCATATCAAAATCTAATGTATAGATGATCGTTCTGCGAGATTCAACCGCGGCTTCATAATCATCAGAAAACGTTATACCTGTCATAGTGATAGGCGTGTCTTCTTTAACATCAAAATCTCTGAGAGGTTTTACTGTTACGGTGTAGTGTGGAGTGAAGTATGGTAGAATCTGTTCTACAATTTGTAAAGCATCGTCTTGTGTTTTAGCATAGGCGTTTAATTGGAATGATACTGTGTATGGCACAGGCGTGTATACTTTCTGACCACTTCCATCATAACTTGTAGGAAACGATATGCAACTGTTCATCTTAGGCATTTGTCTGGTAGGATCATAATTCATTGCCAAAATCTCAAAAGAAATTCTAGGCAATTTTAATGCTACTTGTCTTTCGTAATCTTCGCCATCTCTCATCGAATCAATACGTGCCAGAAAATCTCTTTTGGGTGCATACGACAGAGGCACTTTCTGTTGAGAGAGGGTATTACCAGCAGCATCTTGCCTAACAATTTTGATGTTGTTAAACAACGAACCAAAGACCGCTACTGCTTTACGAATTCTTTGGTGGTAAAAATGATCACCAAACATTATGGGTCTCCAAACGGATTAGATTCACTGAAGTCAATGAAATCAATATCTCCGCCCTGTGATGTAAGATTAAAATCGTCGTTCATTGCACCGTCTTGCAAGTCTTCACCTATTAATGTTGGCACACCAGAGGCTCCTGAAGTACCGCCAACTAGTGGTGCAGTTGTAGTCCATTCGTGATATTCACCATCAGACGCCCCACCTGTATGTGCTACATAGATCTTTGGATTTGCTGCATCAGAGTTATCTATATTAACTACTTCCCCCGTTAACGTGAATGAGTTATTAGTTTGTGTCACAGTCTCATTATAGACATAAGCACCTGTGATACTTGAGAAGGTAAATATAGTTTGATATGCATGAGCGCCTTCAACGTTATCAATACCGTCAACGCCTGTATCAAAATCCTCATCATTGTATTCAAACAGTTCACATCTAAGTTTAAATACAGGAAGATCTTTGATCTGATAGAAAGGTGATTCGTCTTCTACCTTGGTAATTTCAAATATAGAATTTGAAAGTGGAAGAGAAATCAGATCTCCTTCTCTTGGGCGATAGAATGGTTTATCTTCTGTAGATTCATACTGTGCTACTTGGTTCAACCAACGTCTGCGTGATACAATGAACGTTGCGGCATCACGAATTTCTACTCCAAACTTGCTGAACAGATCTCCTTCACCATCAAAGCCTTCGGTGTTTTCAATATACATTTCTACTTTATAGGCATCGTCAAATCGTGACACGTTATCATCAGAAAATATGTTATCTTTGTTTACAATTTCACGGGGCATATAATAAACATCTTGCCCATAGATCTTCATAGACTCAATAATTAAGTCTTCATAAAGTTCTTGTTCGGACGTTCGCCCTTGTGTAAAATAGAGATTAGTTGCCATCTGTTATCCCATGAAGAAATCTGGTGGAAATTCATTTTCATTACGCATTTTTTCTTCAAGTCGTTCTAACTCGGCCGTAGCATCTTGATAGTACTGAGCACCGTTAAGTGTTACACCACCTGGTAATTGCATACCTTCAAACTTAGACATGTTGGTACCCCACTGTTGTTTGATCAACTGTGTGGTGTAGTCTTTGAGAAACTTGTCGTTCCACACATCTGCGAACGTAGTAGGATCTACAAGCGACAACACTTCAAACATGATGTAGTCACCCTCTGCTAGATTGTTATACTGATTAGGTGCCCACTCGCCGAAGATGTAAATTCTGCCTTGGTGTCTTGAGTGTGTAACTCGTGGCTCACCGTCTAGAATATCAGAGAGAAACTCTAAGTATTGTTCCATCTGAAAGTAGTAAGACATACCACCCGCAAAGTTCATGAAGTCGCCCATGCTGTTCAACATCATTTGATACTTAACATCAAACATGTTAACAGAACCGAATGTCTTACTGAACGGATATACTTTAGTAACATATAATATCGTATCAGGTATGGTAATGTATTCGTTTGTAACATCATCTGCGGTTATCTGATGCTTAAGATATGTTCTAAAAGTAGCATCCGCATGATACTCTTGATACAATTGTATTGCATCATCAACTTTATCTTCTATCTGATCATCGTCCACATTGATTTCAAGGACGGGTGAACCAAGTCTGCGAAGACAGAAATCAATCAGTTCTTCTCTTGTAGTGGGCGATGCCATTTAAATGTCTCCGGTTTACGTTTATTTATACGATTAAGTACCGTCTGTGCCCCAAACAGGTCTAGGTAATATGTCGTATTTGTCTTCTAGGATATGCTTGACCTACGGCAGGTCTAGCGGTATTATCTTTGCCGTGAATGTCGTTATGATATTGTGCTATTCTATCTAATCTAATTTTTTCTGGTAAGTATATCATTTTATCTGAGGCACCAAACAACTCAGTCAACTCAAATCCAGTATTGACAAATTCATATTCATTAAACACATTTGGTGTGTTGGAATTATATAATCTATTAGATACAATAGGAGCGCCAGTCAAATTGGTATAGTCAAGAGTACGATCACTCGTTAAGACTGACCTACCATTACTCATAATATATGTTCTTAATTCACTGAAACTAGGAAATCTTCCATACTTGGTATACCACCAACTAAGTATTACACCCGCAACTCCGGCTACCTGTGGTGCTGCATTACTTGTTCCACCAAAAAATCCCCACTTGTCCATATTCGTATCTGTGAATTGTGGATAGGCATTATAAGTTCGCACACCGTTTGCTGAAATATCAATAACAGGACCACGAGTTGAATAACCATCCATCAAAGGATTATTGTCACTGTGTTGAGCAGCACCAACAGTCACACACCATCGTGTGTCGCCTTCTGTCATACTACGCAAAGGATAATATAAGGAACTGGTTGAGACTGTACCGTCTGTTATATTAAAATAACCATTTATTTCACTAAAACCTTTTGCGGCAACTGTACCTGCGCCTGGATCTTCTAGACGAATAGAGGTGTTCCACTCGGGTTGATACCAACCAGCCTTGACACCGGCTGAATTGCCTGCTGACATAAAATTATAAATGCCATCATATGTTGACCATGTATCTCCTATAGATTCCCAGGATGCTAATTTGGATTGTCTTCCCCAACCAATCATCCATTGTGATACACCACCATCTTCTACGTAACGAGGTACGATATTGGCATTAACAAAAGCAGTGTAGTCGTTGTTCCAAGTAGCGCCTGGGCGATTTGTAGTAGTAACATATCCACCAGCATCATGAGATACTATTTGATCAATAGAATCTACGGGCACAGAGTATAGAATAGTGTTGTTAATAAAACCCCAGGCTCCTGTTACTACAGTAGCGTTTCTTTTGCCTGTTTCTGGATTGATGGGTTTAGTACTATGCCAAGATAAGACAGCACCATATACCGAAATGTAAGGATCATCATTAAGATAGATCACTCTAAGTGATGAGTTTTTACACCATCCTGAATATAAACCACCAACTGAACTTAGAACGCCTATAGCGTGAGCATCAAAAGTATACAGACCATCTGCAACTTGATTGTTGTATGGTGAGTTTACTGAAACATTATATTCATTCCAATCCATCGGAACAAATCTCTGATTGCCAGAATAGTCTAGAAAATCAGGATGAGATTTCGTGTCATTATATTCAGTTAAAGGAACACCCGCTTCAACCGCAACAACATCAACATACTTGCCATAATTCCAATAATCGTATGACTGACCTACAACAACATCGTCTTCGTCTGTGAAATTGCCAACTGGATTAGAATTACTAATAGAGTTTGACATATAATAAAATGAAGTAGAAGCATACTTTGAACCTGCTTCACCAGGACCAAACGAGATACTAGATTTGGTTATGAAACTGGCTTCTTGTTCTCGTAATTGATCTGGGTAAGTGCTGTGTGATATAATTTCAGATTGTTTTTCAAGTTCAACAATTTCTTCACACTGTGCTAACTCAGCCGCTTCTTCTTCGGTGAGTTTAAACACCATAAGATTGCCAAACATTGGGCATGTGTCAACACACTCATAATCGCAGGCATGGCCTTCGGTTATAAAATGATGTTGATCACAATGCCCATTTACTATTGCGGTATATACATGCTTGTTTATCATAAAAATTCAGCAGGTAAAGCATAGTTGAAGTAATACACACCTTCACCAACAACTATCTTGAAGTTTTCTATGTATCCATGAAAACCAGAAGTGCCGTCGGCAAATGCAGCCAATGTTAGAGGTCTAGTGCCCCAATTATATACATTGAGATCAAGATTTGCGGGTTTGAAACCATTCATGGAGAAAACTCTGGGATCAGGTTGACTTGAATAAGTTATTGCAAGATGGTTCCATTGTGACGTTAAAAAAGAAGTTTGACCTTGACTCGCTATGGTTTGCGTATTGTTAATAACACCGCCATCATTCTGATATATACGTATCTGTCCATCTTCTCTAGTCACAGTTAAATACTTGTTGCCAGTAGAATCAGAGGTTGATGGTGCGCCAAAGGTAAATAAAACCTCTTCCCCTCTACCAGTTTGATCAGACCAAAACCAACCTTCTATTGTGCATTTTTGTGTACCTAAAGCAATCCCTGTAGTTGTCTGTAAATAATTATTTCCAGTGGTTTGATCAGCAAACATAGATTCGTTTCCAAATTTAGTTTGAGCCGAGGAAGAGACAAAGTTACCAACTAAATTGAATGATACTGAAGCATCAGAAATATCTGAAATAACACCTGCATCTGATTTAAGTAATAATTGTGATCCTATAGTTCCCCAGACTGGATATTCTCTAGGATTGCTTTCTTGAATCAAGCTGCCTGTTCCAAAATTACTGGCACTTGGTACATTTGTAACATTCCAAGTTATAAGACTGAAATTCATTGCACTAGCACCGTTGAACATATTACTCATACCGGTACCAGTAACACTAGATGTGTCCCAAGAACTTATATTTTGGTTGAATGCAGAGGCATTCCTGAACATACTCTGCATAGTAGTAACAGCACCAGTATCCCAAGAACTAATGTCTTGATTGAATGCGGCCGCATTGTAGAACATTTCCTTCATATTAGTAACACTACTCACATCCCAAGAACTAATGTCTTGATCGAATGCAGTAGCATCTTGGAACATAGCCTCCATTAGAGTAACACTACTTACATTCCAAGAACTAATATCTTGATTGAACGCGGATGCTTGATAGAACATCAGTCTCATATCAGTAACACTAGTCATAGTATTAGCGAAATTACCACTTAATGATACACCACCATTATTAAATGATGTGTTTGGCGAAAACATATACCTCATAGTAGTAACACTACTTACATTCCAAGAACTAATATCTTGATTAAATGCGTTGGCACCGGAGAACATATATTCCATATTAGTAACACTACTCACATTCCAAGAACTAACATCTTGATTGAACGAAGTAGCATTGAAGAACATATAATACATACTAGTAACAGTACTGACATCCCAAGACGAGATGTCAGGATCATTTATAGCACTACCTTCAAACATCTGTTGCATATTAGTAATAGGTGATCCTGCTGGCATTAAGATACCAACATTAGGAATGAACTGATATGTTGGATTAGCATTTCTCCAAGTGTTATTAGTACTAGTAGGATCTGTGGCGGTATTACTTAACGGATACAGGATACCACCTGACGTACCCCAAAGAGGATGTTCGTCGGTAGTGAATAATGTAGCGCCTGTGGCAAAATCAGTTGGTAGTGACGCTATGTTAGTAACGTCCCAAGCATTAAGGTTCTGATCAAATGCAGTAGCATCTCGAAACATGCTGATCATATTAGTAACACTACTAGTATCCCAAGAACTAATGTCTTGATTGAATGCAGTAGTACCATAGAACATTGAACCCATATTAGTAACACTACTCACATTCCAAGAACTAATGTCTTGGTTGAACACTGCAGTTTTTGAACTGTGAGTCAAAAACATTCCATTCATGTTCTGAACATTACCCATAGTAGCAGAAAAATTACTACCTGTAAATGACTGACCACCATTGTTAAAGGCAACTCCAGAACCGCCAGAGCTGAAATCAGATTGGAACATATATGTCATACTAGTAACATTAGATACGTCCCAAGAATTGATGGATTTGTTGAAATTAGAATTTCCCTTGAACATATTGTCCATGAGGGTGACCGTAGAAAAATCCCAAAGGGTCAATGAGTTATTAAGATCCCCATATGCATTACTACTACCAGATACTTCAGCGAACATAAAAGACATATTAGTAATACGATCATTCGCCTTTACACGAATGCCTTCAGAGCCTGGTGTTGCATCATATGTGTAACTAGCCGGTGCATAACTGCCTCTCCAGATAGTGTTAGTAGGATCTTGACTATAACCAGTAGTTGGATACAAGATAGTACCGTCAGTGCCCCAGATAGGATGTTCGTCTGAAGTAAATAACGTAGCTCCATCGGCGAACAAAGTTGGTAGTGAAGGTATTAATGACACATCCCAAACATTTAAGTTTTGATCAAATGATGTGGCATTTCGGAACATCTCGCCCATGTTTGTAACAAGGCCAGTATCCCAATCAGATATACTCCAAGAAACAGGTTCTTCTAAGTTATATACGTAAACTTTACCTGAACTAGTACCACTAGCATCATCTTCGTTATAAGCACCCACTATAGTGTAAGTGTTCGACGATGCCACCCCACGACCAAAGTAATCAAGTGTGCTTGTACCATAAGCATTAGGATTATCTATTGTTTGCAGTAATTTAACCTCATCACTACCAAATTTTGATGCGTCTCTGAACATCCTTTGCATATTAGTGACACTAGACATATCCCAAGAACTTATGTCTTGATTAAATGAAGAGGCCCCGTCAAACATTTGATATGTTGATATCACACCAGTAGTGTTCCAACCCGAAATATCTTGATTGAATGCAGTATTCTTGAAAATGCTGCCGAGTGATTGTCCCGATAAATTTAACGTGGTTGCAAAATTACCATTTAAGGCAACGTTACCATTATTAAATGCTGTTGCATTGTCGAACATTGTTGTCATAGTAGTGACACTAGACATATCCCAAGAACTAATGTCTTGATTAAATGAAGAGGCACCGTCAAACATTTGTTGCATGGTGGTAACGTTGCTTACATCCCATGTTGAAATATCTGGATCATTAACTGACGATCCATTGAACATACTTTGCATACTAGTAATAGGTGATCCTGCTGGCATTAAGATACCAACGTTTGCAATCCACTGATAAGTTGGGTTAGCAGTTCTCCAAGCAGTACCAGTAGGATCTGTTGCAGTATTACTTAACGGATACAAGATGCCGCCTGACGTACCCCAAAGAGGATGTTCATCGGTCGTGAATAACGTAGCACCTGTGGCAAAGTTTGATGGTGTTGACGCTATGTTAGTAACGTCCCAAGCATTAAGGTTCTGATCAAACGCAATAGCATCATAGAACATGTTAACCATACCAGTAACACTAGATGTATCCCAAGAACTAATATCTTGATTGAATGCGGCAGCATTGTAGAACACATTAGTCATTAAAATAACACTACTTACATTCCAAGAACTAATATCTTGATTGAATGCGGTAGTATCTTTGAACATGGCCTGCATATCAGTAACATTAGAGGTACCAGTTCCTGTAGTCCAAGTTAGTGGCACACCACCATTATTGAATGCGGTGCCATTGAACATAGACTCCATATCAGTAACACTACTCACATCCCAAGAACTAATATCTTGATTGAATGAAGATGCTTGATAGAACATCAGACTCATATCAGCAACACTAGTCATAGTACTAGCGAAGTTACCATTTAGTGTGACACCGCCATTATTGAATGCATCAGCATTGTCGAACATACCATACATATTAGTAACACTACTAACATTCCAAGAACTGATATCTTGATTGAATGCATCAGCATTGTTGAACATGGCAGACATATTAGTAACACTACTGACATTCCAAGTACTAATGTCTTGATTGAATGCAGTAGCGCTCTGGAACATACTAACCATACCAGTAACAGTACTCACATCCCAAGAACTAATATCAGGATCATTGAATGTGACGTTATTGATGAACATAGCATTCATACTAGTAATAGGCGATCCTGTTGGCATTAGAATACCAACGTTTGCAACAAACGAATATCCAGCCGCAGTACCATAGTTGGTACGCCATGATGTGCTGGTAGGATCTGTGGCGGTATTACTTAACGGATACAGGATACCACCTGACGTACCCCAAAGAGGATGTTCGTCGGTAGTGAATAATGTAGCGCCTGTGGCAAAATCAGTTGGTAGTGACGGTATTAAACTAACGTCCCAAGCATTGAGGTTTTGATCAAATGCAGAGGCGTTCTGGAACATCTCACGCATGTTAGTAACAGCACCAGTATCCCAACCGGATATATCATTGTTGTATGCAGTAGCGTCTTTAAACATAGAAAGCATATTAGAAACACTAGACGTATTCCAACCACTAATATCTTGGTTAAACGAAGTTGCAAGATAGAACATATAATCCATGCGTGTAGCACCAGATGTGTCTAATGAACTAATGTCTGAGTTAAACGAAGTTGCGCTACGAAACATATTCTGCCAGATGGCAACATTTGTTGTAGTAGAAGCAAAGGTTCCAGTTATTGGTTGGTTATATGCTGAAGCATTCAAGAACATACCACCCATATGAGTAACACTACTTACATTCCAAGAACTAAGGTTTTGATTAAACGCTGAAGCGTTCAAAAACATGTCTTCCATTATGGTAACTGAACTAACATCCCAACCACTAATGTCTTGGTCGAACGACGAAGCACTAGCAAATGTTTGTCGCATATCCGTAACAGTACTTACATCCCATATTGCAATGTCCGGATCGTTAAAAGATGAATTTGACGAAAACATGTTTCTCATATCAGTTAATGGTGTTCCAGTTGGCATTAGAATACCAACGTTTGCAATGAACTGATATCCACCAGCTGGAGCATAGTTGTTGCGCCAGAACGTGCTGGTAGGATCTGTAGCAGTGTTACTTAACGGATATAAGATACCACCTGACGTACCCCAAAGAGGATGTTCATCAACAGTGAATAATGTAGCGCCTGTGGCAAAGTCTGATGGTAGTGACGGTATGAGACTAACGTCCCAAGCATTGAGGTTTTGATTGAATGCGGCAGCACCGGAGAACATAAACTCCATTAGAGTAACATTACTCACATCCCAAGAACTAATATTTTGATTGAATGCAGCAGCACCGGAGAACATCAGATTCATAATATCAACACTACTTACATCCCAAGAACTAATATCTTGATTGAATACTGTTGCATTTTGGAAAATTCCAGCCGTATTAGTAACATTACTTGTATCCCAAGAACTAATGTCTTGGTTGAATGCAGTAGCACCGAGGAACATCTGCTGCATATTAGTAACAGTACTTACATCCCAAGACGAGATGTCAGGATCATTTATAGCGCTATTTTGGAACATTTCCAACATACTAGTAATGGGTGATCCTGTCGGCATTAAGATACCAACGTTTGCAATGAACTGATACGTTGGATTAGCTGTTCTCCAAGCACTGTAAGTAGGATCCGTTGCAGTATTACTTAACGGATACAAGATGCCACCTGACGTACCCCAAAGAGGTTTCTCTGCTGTTGTCCAACTGGCATTAGTGTTAAGATCAAAATTTGTTGGTGGAGTTGAATTGCCTGGTGCAACACTAGCCGCCAGCACGTTCCAAGAACTAATGTCTTGATCAAATGTTGAAGCATCTCTAAACATACTAACCATACCAGTAACAGTACTCACATCCCAAGAACCGATATCTTGATCGAATGCTGTAGCATCATCAAACATCTGATTCATATTAGTAACACTAGAAGTATCCCAAGAACTAATGTCTGCATTGAATGAGTTTGCTTTGATAAACATTGAACCCATATTAGTAACACTAGAAGTATCCCAA
>ERZ651776.1673-NODE-1673-length-25988-cov-6.952414_pt1 | contig 25988 bp, 42 predicted proteins | sample MGYA00514761_ERZ651776 | MGnify/ENA metagenome assembly ERZ651776 | reverse complement strand
CGCTCTTCCGATCTCTGCCGGCTTCATACCTGAAGAGCACAAAGAAATTTTTTAATAAGCTACAAGCTACAAGCCACAAGCTACAAGCTACAAGCCACAAGCTTGACAAGGATGGGAAATTATAATATAAATACGATATTAGCCTGTCGCCCGGTCGCGCTATTCAAAACTTACACCGGGCAAAACTAGAAAGGATAAATTATGAAAGTAAAAGACGCGTTAAAAATAACAGACTCATTTACAAAGACTAAAAAAATGCCAGGCTTAAGTTACAGCCTTCCCGCGTGGGAATGTAAGACTGGCGCAAAGTTAGTAAAGATCCCCGGCAGCGTGTGCGCGGGCTGTTATGCAATGAAGGGTAACTACACAAGATACCCTGCTATTAAAGCCGCGCAATATAGGAGGCTGGACGCTATCAAACATCCGCTATGGGTGGAAGCGATGGCAACAAAAATTAAAAGGCAAAAGTGGTTTAGATGGCACGATGCCGGAGATATACAAAGCGCGGACCATTTAAAGAAAATTTTTGAAGTGTGCAAGCTTACGCCAGATACAAAACACTGGATGCCGACGCGCGAAGCGCAATTCTTAAAAGATGTAAACCCTGAAGAGGTTCCAGAAAATTTAATTATTAGAATGTCTTCACACATGATTGACCAAGGACCGGTGAGCTTCTGGCCCTGGACGTCTACAGTAGGATCTAAATCAAGAACTTGCCCAGCACCTGATCAAGGCAACAGCTGCGGCGACTGTCGAGCATGTTGGGACCGTAACACACCAAATATAGAATATGGCAAACATTAAAGACTCAAAAGAAATAGAAGCGCTCCACAATGAATGGTGCCGTGAGAACGGTTATCCAATCCGCAAGCGTCAAGCGCGATTCCCGGGAAGGCCCAAGCTACAAGCCACAAGCTGCAAGCTGCAAGCAAAGGACCTGCACGCGGACAACAGTGCGCGATTCGTTAAGAATGCAAAGCGGCCAGTTTAGAATGATTCTAAACTAGACTTTTTTTAAAAGCGGCAAGCGTCAAGCGTCAAGCGGAGTGTTGATCAACACTCGCTGGATGTGTTCCCAATCGTCAAGCGCCAAGCACGGCGTATCTCTGTGATCTAACAGAAGACCGTGGATCGATTTACTCTCATAAAGTTTTATGGAGCGAGAAGAGGTATCTTCGAGCAGGATGAAATTACGATTTGTTCTGGTCATATGAAATAGTTTTTGATGTGGGCTGAAGCTTATTTTTGGAGCTCTAGCAATCTTAAGCTCAACCATAAAAAAACCACAGCTATCTTGATAACCAAGCAAATCAGGTACACCAAAAGATGCCCAAGATTCGAGTCTAGTCCACTTAATTTTACTAGTGTTTTTCTTTACTTTTTGCCAAAGTTTTGTCTCGGGTTTCACCAGAATTTACCGTTTGTCATTTTGATCAATATATACTAAAATAAGGCAAATGACTCAAGATAAAAGACTTACAGAACAACAACGTAAATTTGCAGAATTACTAGTTTATAATGAAGGCAGGCTATCACCAGCCGAAGCAGCCTATCAAGCAGGGTATAAAACAAGAGCAAGACAAGCAGCATCAGAGATGCGTAATGCTAAATATTTCCCATTGGTTGTCACATATATTGGTGAGTTAAGAAGAGAAGTACAAGAGAAGAATCAGATCACTGTTGAAAGACATCTTACTGAACTAGCAAAATTAAGAGATGAAGCACAGAAGAAAGGTGCTTGGTCAGCAGCTATAAATGCTGAAGTTGCTAGAGGTAAAGCAGGTGGATTATATGTAGATCAAAAACTTATTATGACAGGTAATCTAGACAATATGTCAGAGAAAGAACTAGAAGCCAAGATGGCTAAAATTCTAGATGATCATAAAAATTTGATTGATGTTACCCCTGAAGGTATTGAAGATAAATCACAACAAGCATAACAAACAATACAATTCCTGAATTAGCATTAAAGAACTCGTTTAGTCTTGCGTATAGTGTTTTTATTTTTTGAATCATTTTTTGAGAGTTTAGTTGATATACCTTGAGGGTCTGGTCCTTTCACAGGTGGTATAGACTGCCATTTTACATATGGCATGTTCTTCGTCAAGGTTTTATTCTTCACAATACTTTGCCTTTATTTGGCCCATATTTAATTCTGTATTTGTGTGTGCCAGTTGCACCAATGTCTACTTCTTCTTTCATAACCTTATTAAGAAAGATTTCATTCCAACCATTTTTATAGGCTTCGTTTGGTACTCTAGATCTACCGTCGTGTTTTTTACCTTTTTCTTTTTTCATATAGTTTTTTTAATCTATGTACTTCTTCCCATACTTTATTCTTGTAAATAACTTTTTTTTCAGTATATGTTGGTTTAACTTCAATTGTCTCATCCACACTAGGTGAACCATAATAGTTAGGAAGATTTTCTTTAGTCATAATAGTCTTCTCCTACTGGTACTATTTGATATTTATAACATAACCTAGATAACAAGTCCCATTTACCTTCTTCTCTACATCTTTTTAAAATACATTTAATTCTAAATGTTAATGCTGTTTTTCTCTTCATATATATATTTTCTCCATTTTAATTATACACCCTTTTGGAAATACATTTCTATCAGAAAATACTTCCTCTTTTTCATCATAAGAAGCAAACGTCCATAAGAACTTATTTGTTTTCTTATATACATAAGCTTGCGTAACCATAACAGCACAACCAAACTTATCAAACTCTTCTGGAGTTGCATGCCCGGCGTCACCGGTGATGTCCAACCACCTAATAGAATAGAAGTAATACTTCTTCTTGTTAATTACTGCATGTCTGTATTTTGATTTCTTGGCTGTCATAATATTATTTTATCATATAAGGGAGATTTTAGGGCAAAAATGTTTTTTTTGAAAACAGAAAACCTCTCGCGCGCCGGATACCATGAAATAAGCAGCCAATACCAATGCTTATTTGACTGTGCCACGGCATATTTTGACCAATGCTTAAATAAGCTAGCAATACCAACAACCTGTGCCACCTGTGCCACCAAAAAAATCTGCTCTGGCACACCTATTATTCGCTTATACCAACGCTTATAAGCCAAAAACACCCCTTGTGCCACTGTGCCACCGAAAACTTTTGCTATGACATGAAAAAAAAAATGCTCCAGAATATCTCTTATAGTGGCACACTCTTGCCTTATTGTTGCCATATTATGTCTTGTTAAAAGTGATTGATCTGCCAAATAGCCTATCATTGTCATGTTTCAGCACTAATCTTGCCGGATTTGGGTCATTAACTAATACAGACTCTTGTACTTCCATTCTTCGTAAATCTTCCAAGTGTCCATCTTGGGTCTCAATATATACGTGACAGTCTGATATTGTTGTACCTTTCTGACCGTTAGTAAATTTTTCTAATATTTGTTGTAAATCTCTGACTCTCATTTTTTCTCTCCTTGTTAGCCCATTGTTTTACTGCTTCATACCATAATGACTTGAGCTGTTCATTTTGGGTCTTATGATACTGTCTTGCTAAATCGTCTATTTTATCAATCTTTGGGTCTCTGCTCCTCATAGTATTGGTCCACTTTCTTTAGCCACTGTTGCATATACTTCTTCATCTCAAGTCCTTGTATTATAAACTCTTGATAGAAGTTATCTTTACTGCACATCATAATCACACCTTTAGATATATTTGTTTTGTGCACATAATTGTGAGCCATTGTATAAGCAGCTAATTGTATACAATAGTCTTCAATCCATTCTCTCTTCTTTGGTTTATTAGTTTGTTTAAAATCTACAACAGCCATTTCATTTTTATGACTGGCAATTAAATCTGTTTGTCCTGCGTACAGGCCTGGATAATATAATACCGTCTCCGATCCGTAATACTCTGTCAAATTACAAAGACCCTGTTCTATTACAACCTTGGCCATATTGTGTGCTTCCTGACCCACTGTTGTCATGTCCATATATCCCTCTCCTAGGATATACTTCTCTAGAATCTTATGCATTGCTGTGCCTCTAGCACCACTAGAAGCCACAATCCGCGCTGCACTGTCCTCTCCCACCCTATTACGCCACGCTTGCAGCGATTCACGCTTCTCTGCGCTTTGAGTAGCTGACAATATAGTAGTTACAGAGGGTAGTTTAAATTTACCCGAATCGATGTCATAGACCCGTTTGCCGTCGACATTGGATCTAACGCATTTTGGATAAATGAATTTATTATTATGTTTCATTTAGTTAAACCTTTTTCAAATTCTTGAAGTAAAGATAACTGTTTTTGTTGTTGTTCTCTTTCACGTTCATAGTTATTCTTACCACCTTTATAAGTATTAGAGTTTTCATGGAACCATGTTTGTGCGTTAACTATATCATAAACAGCATCGGGATCAGAAGATTGGCCCGCATTGCCAACAGAGTTACCTTTCGGCGTTGTCCATCTTAAATTTTCTATTCTATAATCTGTTCTATTACCATTGATATGATCTACAACAATATTAGTTTTAGGATCAGGGTTAGGAACAAAACATAAAGCCACCGTTTTATGAATTGTAATTTCTATTTCTTTTTTCTTCTCTATCACTTTTTTATACATAACTTGTCTAAAATCTTGTTGAGAACGCGTTTCTTTTACATGATACAATTTTAACATGGGGTAACCTATACTGGCTTTACCTTTTGAAATTGTGCCTGTTAGAATTTTTCTACCATATCCTTTTACGTGATAAACAAACGGCCAAATGTTTTCTAAATATTCTTTTCTAACTCTTTCTTTATTTTCACATTTACCAAAAAAATGTGGTCCACCTGTTCTAAAACAAAAATATCGATTAGGTTCTACTTCAGATAAAACCGTAGAGACATCAACACCATCTTTTGGGTTAATGTTAGCTAATATTTGTTTGAGTGTATTATCTACTTCTTTTATTCCTAAATTCATTTCTCCCCTTTAAAAAATTTTTTTAAATGTTCTCGAAACTTCATTTTCGTTCTGGGAGACACTACGTCTAGTACTCTCTCCCGAAGAACGCCGAGAGTCGTCGCTAGGTTGCCCATCATCGCTTGGGTCCAGGGAAATGCCAGTGGCAAGATTTGTACCCCTATCTCGGTCAATTATTTTTTTTCCTTTAAAAAATTTTTCTAAATGTTCTATAAAATCTTTATCTAATTCTTCTTTTTTAGGCATAGGTACATCCGCGTTCCTATACTCTTCTTCTTCTGTCATCACTTCTCTTTTAGTTGCTTCATATAACTCATCTGTCATTTTTTCTTTCCTCCTGTTAATATTTGTTTAATAACTGTTGTCGTCGGATCTAGTATATCTCCAGCATCCATAGTGCTACTACAACTTGTTAAAGTTAACGACATCATTATTACTAAAATTTTCAAAGAACTCCTTTATCCCTTAATTCGCTAGGGGTAAATTTATCTTCAATCCATAGTTCTCCGGTTCTTTCACAATCATCACATTGTGCGTGTACTTCTTCTTTCGCTAAATGGTAAGGTACTCTGTAAAAACCATTTCCCTTACATTTCGGACAGAAGATCTTATGCTTTCCCGTTTTTGTAGCCATGTTTCTTTGCCTTCTCGTTAATTATACTTTCGATTACTTTACTTATACTTAACTCTGTGTCTGTTACAATTTTATCTTTCAAGAAATTTGCCTTTTGCCAGGCAGCTCTTGGTACAGATACACTTTTATGTTTAGCTGGATCAGCCATATTATACCTTTCTTTGTTAGTGTTTTCTTCTCATTGATATGGGAAGATATAATAAAATAACAAGGGTTGTCAAGTAATTTTTTTTAATGTATTCTGTTGTCCTCTTCTCACACCTTTTGTTTGCCGTGAGCTTTCATAGCTCCGGCAGACAATTAAGTGTTCAAAATGGGTTTACATTCAAACATATAAATCATTCTATCTGCGTTAACTCGATCTGCTCCTAATTTATGTAGCGTATCAAATCCACGCATATGACCTAATGTTGCGCAATCAAAATAATTGTCGTAAAAGTAATCTTGTTCAAAAGGTGGCAAACATGTGGTGTAAATTTGTGAACATAAAGTTATAACTAACATAAACTTCATGTTACCGGCCCTGGCCAGCATAACGTTTAAATGTGCGCCTTTTATGTTTGTTCATTTTTTGTAAACTAGGTCTACGTCCTAATGATGTTTTGTGATGAATAGGTTCATGTACAACTTGATCTTTAAATTTTTTGGCCATTGTCTAACTCTGTTAGTTTCATTTTAGAATCTTTATCAACTTTCATATATTTTATGACACCGTTAATCTTTTGCTCTACATCAAAACCACAGTTAGTACATCTGAAAAAAGTTCTATGTAATCCTACTAATATTGTATACATTGTACATTCAGGGCAATGACCTGATACAATTTCAGTCTCCAGTGCTATGCTTTTCCAGTTTTTTTCTGTCATATTTATTTTTAACCTTAAACACTTTTGAAGTAAAGTGTCTTAATTGTTTTGCAAAAGGATTTCTTTTTTTATTGGGTTTTCTCATTACTCTAAAATTAGAGCTTTGATAGAATAAGATCCATCTATATTTTTTTCAAGTTCTGCTTTAGATTTAATGCATTTGTATTGAATACCTTCTTTGTATTGTCTTTCCGCGACTCTTTTATGGCGAAGACATTGGGCCATACCTTCTGGCTGGATACGATGCTCCTTGATATCAGGGCCTACAAACATTAAAAGGGCTACAATTTCTGCTACCATTAGTGACCGTTCCCGTTAGTGTATTTCATTTCTCTATTAGAGTCTTTTAATTTTTCAATATCAGATAACATTTTTTCAACTTGTTTTTCCATAAATTCTATTCTTAATTTATTAGATGTGTTCATCTCTTGGTTTTTAATTAATTTATCCACGGTCTTATAAATATCTTCAATCATCATGAATTGCTCGCTATCTGCGGGCAAACTACCCATTTCTCCCCGTGGCCATTTTATTCTAAACTCTGTGTTTTCTTCTAGATCTTTTTCCATAAGTTCTAGTCGCGTATCTGCTTTATTGATACGTTCAATAATTTGAAAATAGCCCATGGTTCCAATTGCAACAATTATAATCAAACTAGCAACCGTCTTCATCGGCATTTGTACCTGTTGTTCTTCTCCGATTTTAAGAGGCATAATTAGATGGTCCTCCAAAGATAGCTAGTAATATAATCAATATAATTAAAATTGCTGTAAAGTGATAATTCACTCCTACCTCCTATTGACATGATAGACATTCCTCTCCATCATTTTTTGGATTTTTACAAACACAATCATCACAAGGACATAAACCATAAACATCAGCATGTAACTCTTCATTACAATGACATTTACAATTACATTTCTTACATCTATTTTCTGTAGCCATATCCTGTTTTCTTGTTGCCCCATCTTTTATTCCAAGCATAGACATTCATTTTACTTCCAATGCTTTCCATCCAAGATAAAGGTTTATCTATTATTTTTTTTATTAGTTGTTTCATATCATCTATTGCGTCTGGTATTGTTTTCATAATTAGTACCGGGTGATGTAGTCTCCCAACACCACCCTATCCTATAAGCGCTATAAGAATTTAGTCTTGCCAAAATTTTCCGACAATGGATTCCCAAATTGACTTAATTTTTTCCTTAATTTTTTTAATCATTTTTCTTTTCCTCTATTTCGTAGAAGAACTTATCAGTATCTTCTGTTTTCCATTTACCTGTATCTTCAACATTCCACTCATTAGTTTGCACTTTCCAATCTGGAATATTATCTTTCACAGTGAAAGAAGGTAAGTCCCATATACATCTATTGTTTGGTTGTGCTGCATAGTTACCTTCGTCTAGGGCTATGATATGTGCGCACTTATGTTCGTGCGGAATCTCTGAATGATCAGTGTCTAATATATTACCATCTGGATGGCCCCAGTCAACGGTAAATAAGTATTGACCATGATGCCATTTTTTATCTTTACCAATGTATTTGCCTGAAGCGGCGCTTAAGATATTCCAAGAAGTAACAGCAGGAAAATAACTAAAAGAATTCCATAACTCCAGTTCGTCAAGTCTACGTTTAGGAACATCCTTTGGGTCAAAGCCTCTTTGAATAAACGCAGATATCGGTAGACGATAGTAGATAGCTCCATTTTCCATAATACAATGAAAAAGGATAGCACGCCCACCAAGACTCGATAAACCAAAGATAATACAGTCTTCAACTTCTCCATGATGTTTTTTAAGATCATATAAATATTCTCTTTTAATTTGTGCATATGTTGCCGGTATGTTTGCATTTAAGTAAGCCATTATTTAATTTCACCCCAGTTAGCTCCCTTCTCATAGTCTACCTTGTTAGGTACTTTTAATTCAACAGCTGATTCCATTATCTCAATAATATCCTCTGCCTGTTTCTGTGATTCAATAGAAATATCTACTTCATCATGAATTTGTATGTGTGGTATTATACCATTTTTATACAAAGCCACCATAGATTTTTTTGTCATATCTGCTGCAGATCCTTGTATTAATTTATTCAATGCTTTGTAAGTAAAGGCTCTTTTTAAAGGTTCATCATATTCTTTTCTAGCTTGTTCTAATGGCAAAGGTTTAAAAACCCCAAATTGAACAGGCTGCCATAAATCAAAATGACAGGCACGACCGCCTAAAGTTCTGATCTTACCTCTGTCATTTGCTTTACGAGATACATTATCCATAAGTTGTTTTACAAATGGTGCTTTAGAATGATACTGCCTAATTAATTTCTCTGCTGATTCTTTCATCAATCCTAGTTCAGCCATTAATTTATTTTTACCCATACCATACATTAAACCTAAATTAATTGTCTTGGCTTGCTTACGTTCTATGCCTGCCATATCTGCTACAACCTGGTGGAAATCTGCATCTCCTGCATTGTATGCATCAACAATCTCATCAACACCTTCTAAATTTTGTAGTTTAGCATAGTGTACTAAAATTCTAGGTTCTTGTTGTGAGTAGTCAAATGATCCCCATACATGTTTTTCTTCTGGAATAAATATAGATCTAATCATTGGACCAAGTTCAGGATGTCTTGCAGGAATTTGTTGTAGGTTTGGATTACTCATAGAAAATCTACCTGTAACAGTTCCGCCTGCGTCTGATCTAATTTGATTTATGTCTGCGTGTATTCTACCATCAACTGCATGTTTAGTTATTGAATCTATAAACGTACTGTGAGCTTTGTTAAGTTCTCTTGCTTCAGCTATCGCTTTAGGTAATTCATGTGGGTGGTTTTGTAAAAAGTTTTTAGTAAAGCTTGGTTCATTACTTTTAGCTGTTCTATCGTAAGGTAATTTAAGTTTGTCAAAGGCTTTTGCTATAGATCTAGCTGCCATAATCTCTACGTCAACACCAGTTAAATCTTTTATTTTTTTAATTAATGCCTCTTCCCTTTTAATTAAATTTAGTTTAATATTTTGTGATTTTTCTAAATCAACTCTTACTCCTTTAAACCTCATATCAACTAAACAAGGAAATAAATCTGTTTCTAATGTAAATACGTCCATTAGTTCTTGATTATATAATTCTCTTTTTAAAGTCTGCCAAAGTTTAAGTGTAGATTCTGCATCACGTTCTGCATATTGACCTACAAACATTGCAGGCATTCTCCACATATCTGCTTTAGGATCTAATCCATATTCTTTTGCAGCTTCAACTAAAACTTTTTCGTCTTTACCTAAACCAACATAATATTTTGCTAATGAATTTAATTGATAACTCATTCTGTTTTCATCTATTAAGCTTGCTGCTATCATAGTGTCCACAATGGGTCCTTTTATGGTAAGTCCTGCTGACCTTAACCAGCACACATCATACATCGCATTATGAAAGATAAATGTAGTGTTTTCTTGATTTAGTATGTCTTGAAGCCATCCTAATACCAATTTTTTGTCCATATTACCACCTTGCTCGTGATGTATCGGATAATAGCCTGACCAGCCCTCTACGGCCACCGCAACGCCAGCAATGTGACCTCTATTTGTGACATTACCTGATCCTAACTGTTTTAGGTGTGGATCATTAGTCTCTAAATCTATTGCAATTTCTTTATGTCCTCTTAAATCTTTTAATTCATCGGGCATTACCCACTCTGTTTCTGGAGTAAACAAAGGCATTTGTGTATGTCTCATTCGTAATCCCTTTCGATTATCATATCAATATAGTGTTTAGCTTTAAGAAGGTCCTCTTTCCCACCCTTATTTTTCGCTCTCACTATATATTTTATAGCGTTGCCTTCTGCAAAAAGCAACTTGTTTTTATTTATAAACTCTGCCGGTTGAATGACATAGTCTCTGTAGTGATTACCACCTACCTGTCTAGTTAAGGTGTTTTTTTTCATACTCTTTATACTCCTTTATTGTTTTTTCACTTGGATAATAAACATCGACCACACAATGACATTTAGGACAATGTAAATTAGTTACCATATCATAAGTATCATCGTCTTCGATGTCATGATCAGCTCCCCATATTAGTTCTGTTTCGCAGTGCCAGCACTTCATAATATATAAGCCCTATCAAAGTTCTTTGGATCTAACACATGCAATTCACGCTTCGCTCTCGTCGCTCCAGTATAGAATAATCTATGTAATTCATCCGGATCATAACTCATCGTTTCTAACGCTGCATTGGTAAGGTCCTGCATAAGCAGAACGTTGTCGGCTTCTCCTCCTTTTGCTCCGTGTATTGTTGACATAATGATACGAGGATTTTTATTTATCATTTCACCATTCGCCCTCATATTACGAATGTAATTCTCTGTGACATTATCTAAACCTTCAAAAGCATCATACCATACACTGTCTGTAACCAAACCGTGTTCAGCTCTACAATCTCTCATTAAATATTTTGTATCAGAGTGTAATGTTTTACCTGTTCTAAAACCTGGCAATACATTAGAGCCAAGGTATTCATATATATTTTTTATTTCTATGTTACCTAGAGAAGCATCTTTACGCCAATGCTCCCAGTTATTTAAAGCCATAAGAAGTTTTAATGGCACAGAGTTAACACCTCTATGTTGATAATACCAACCTTGTAATTCACATAAATCTTTTACATCATCTAAAAAATGATTTGCAGAAGATAACACTAACCAATTACCTTTAGACATATCTACTTGTGTAATATCAGAGTATCGTTTTAGTTTACCTTGTTCAGCTCTAGGCTTATAATCTTTATCAAATCTATTCTGTACTTTGTTTATAATCTTTTGTGATAGTTCGTGTATTGGTCCGCCTGGTATTCTATAAGATTGATCTAATACTTTAATGTCATTAACTTCTTCTTTGAGAGCTATAAAATGATCTACATCAGCTCCAGCCCATTTAAATATAGCTTGGTCATCATCGCCTGCAATATAAGTTTTCTCTGCGTTGGCCCATAATGATCTAACCATTTCCCATTGTATTAAAGATAAGTCTTGTGCCTCATCTATAAATAATGCCTTAAAGTTTTGTTTGGTTTCTTGTGCAATAAAGTCTTCTAATAAATCTGTAAAATCTTTTAGACCTTTTTCTTTTTTGTATCTTTTTAGTTCTTCTGATAGTAAATAAAGTGTATCTCTTTCTATATCTAATATGTTTTGTCTAGAATCATAATACTCTAATAGATCCATACGTTTAACTCTAGCTGTGTTCATAATAGTTAAGTATTCATTATCAGAATTAAATGTACCATCATCCGTAGAATACTTTGCTGTCTTAATAGGTATACCTACTAATTTACCAAACTCTCTGTAATTATCTCCTGTCATCATCTTTTCTTTTGTCATAGCTAAACGACTAAACGCATAAGAATGTAGAGTTCTAAAGTTCTCTAAATCTTTTTCTGCATCCAAACCAAACTTTTCAGCGGCTCTTGTTGCAGCTTCTCTTGCAGCTTTTCTAGTAAAAGAAAAGTATCCTATCTGTTTTGGCCTAATCCCTTGTTGGATGAACTGATCGACTAAATTCAATAACGTTGTCGTCTTGCCCGTCCCCGGTGGACCTAGTATTATAGTTTTCATATTTTAATAATCTTTTTCTTAATATATCTATTTTCATTTCTAATAACTCACACCTACTTTTTTCTAATCGGTATCGTAGATTCCAATTAATACCTATGTCTTTTACTTTACTCATTAAAATGCCTCCTGATGATATTCAACTTTAGAAACAGCAGCTTCTGTTTGTTTCATTGTTTTTATTTTTATTAGTCTTGGTTGTTGTTTTTTTATTCTTACTCTTTCTTCTGATACAAATGTATCTTCTAATCTTTTTATTAAATTACCTGTTTTAATTTTATCTACTTCCCAATTATTCTTTTTAAGGAATGCGTAGAAGTCATCCATTCTAAAGTATGTAAATTCTTTGTTGTCATCTGTGTATGGTAATTTATTAAATACATCATCCATTGTTCTTGCAGACTGTCTGTTAGTAGTCCAGTCTTGTAATAATCCTGTAAGTTGATTCATAGGATTTAAAGACTCTAATGGTTCTACTTCTTGTAAATTGTTCATCATAGGTTTTAAAAAATGTTGTTTCCAATCTTTTGCTTTTGGTACAGGTACAACTAAATTAGCTTGATCTAAACATGCTAATGCAAATAAAGGTGAGCTGTATAACTGTTCTGATTTTAATTCGATCCGCGTTCCATCTACATCTAAAAACCATTGTGGTGGACTTGACTTGTATTTAGTAAGATTGCCTAGTGGTGGCATCTCCTCTTCACCAAAGCCTACACCAAATCGTTTTGTTCTACATAAACCTGATTGACAGACCGCGTTAATTGGTGCGTCTTTACATCTGTACTTGTCATAGCCTTTACGATTAACTGATTTAATTAATTGTTGAACCTCACTATTACTTAACTTGGGTTCCATATGTTTTATATTAGCTTCTACGATTTTATCTTCCCAACTATCCGGGTGAGCTTGTTTGTAGTAAACTGCAATATTAAATAATGCATTGTTCCTAGACCCCTCACCAAAACCAGTTGATGCCAACTTGTTTAGACAAGGAGGTCCAGCAGGAAACGCTTCTTCTATTTTCTTTTCTTCAACTTTAATTTGTTTGACTTGTTCTTCACTGCAACCATGTAAATCATAGAGCTTATAAAATTCCTCAAGTGAAGCAGCATCGCCGTTATCATTAATCGCATATCTTAATCCTTTTGTTTCATTGTAGTAGGGTAAGTTTAAGAAATTACCTGTATCCCCACGTTCTACAAGTATTTCTGTTTGTTTAGGAAAGATCTCTGATCCTTCATAACCTAAAACTTTTGCTAATTTTTTGAGTGTGCTCTGCATAAGAGATGCAGAGATAAATTCTGTAGTAAATAAAAATACGTGAGCACCGCCTGATTTAGAACGGCAAACGATTAAGGGGAAATTAAGATTTCGTATGCTTTGAATGAGGCTGCCGTGGTCGAAATTGTAACTGTCAATATCAATACAGCCCCAACGACACGTGTTATCCTCACGAATGGGGATAATCCCGAGAGCCGGACCTTTTCCCTGTAAATGGTTCTCCCACAAATCATCGCTAACATTCTTTCTAACAATGAATGCCTTACCTTTTTGTTTGTCACCATTGGCTGCGACATCGCCTTTTTGATATTGTCCATATGCAATTTTTAATCCTTCAAATATATTTTTAAATTTTTCCGTCTTCATTATCATTTCTACTTAATTTGTAAAGGGGAACCTCTCGATTCCCCTCACTACAACTAAAACGGTGTTGCCGCTCCAGTTGATTTCTCTTCCACATCTGCTTTTGTTTGCACGTTACCTTTTGAAACATTATTAGAAAAGTCTTTTGAATTTAAATACAAAGACTTATCTTTCTGTCCCATGATTCTGTCCATCGTCACAACCCAACCATACCAAGAACCTTTGTCGTTCTTTTGTAGATTTGATTGAAGATTGTAAACAACCCCATGCATAGGTGGTACAGCAAATCCGCCTTTACCATCGTCAATTTGAACAGACTTCATCATTGAATTCCATTTTTTACTGACGCTCAACTGTGTTGATTTCATAGTAATTAAAGCTGGACTATATCCACCCTGTTTGTTTTCGACCTGTACATAGTAATAAGCAGTCTCTTCTAAATAGTTACCATTTGGTAATCTAATTTTAGAGCCTTCTCTCTTACCTGTTTGTATCACCGGACTTCCTGGTGAGTGAGTTGCTACAGGCGCACCTGGACCATCTCCTCTATCAGACCATTCCGGATAGTCTTTTTTGTAGTAACAAGGAATAACCTTGATACCTTTTTTACCATCGTATAACTCGCTGGTAACTGTATTATAGATCATACCAGGTTTGGCACCCTCTATAAATTTACTATCACCATCTGTTACTTGTGGTGAAAGTTGTCCCAAGATTCTGATAAACGGTAACGCCATATCTTCTTGCGTCATGTTTTCAAAACCTTTTTGCAGATCATCTCCGAATAACGAAACTGATCCTGTGTCTTTAGCTTTTATTTCATTAGCCATTATACATCCTCCATTTATTTTTTCCGGCTGATTTTTGTTTTGTCTTTAATCCAAAGATTAAAAACATCAGAAGGCATGTCAAGGCCGGCCTTGACACGCTCCTCATATAGAGCAGTTAATGTATTCCACGCCACATCAGATTTCTGCTGTGGAGTAAAACCATTCTCTGCTGCAAGGTTCAACAATTGTTTAGCCTTGTCATCTTCTCCCTTACCAAAAGTTACAAAGACATTGTTTTTAATAATGTCTCCTAGTTTTTGGTCACGAAGCCATTGATAGGCACTCTCTCTTGCTAAATCATCTTTTTTAAGAGTAGCCCTAAATTCTTTTTTAACAGAAACTTTACTACCATCTGCTAGTTTTATTTCTGATAATCCCTGTTCTGAAAGAAGCTCTGGAATAACTCTAGAACTAATATCATCTGCTTCAGCTTTTTTAGCTTTCAACTTCTCTTCTAGTTCTTCTATTTCATCTTCTTTATTTTTTAATAATATACACTGCTGTGCAATGTCAGTTACTTCAACGTTATCCAACATATCTTTAGAGTCTTCTAACATTTCTTCTCTTACATCGAAGCTACCACTTCCTGTAAAAGTTTTTATTTTTACTTTTTGCTTTATACTCACGTGTTATCCTTTCTGATAGAGATCGAAATTTATTGGATAGTATTTAGCTTCTCTTCGATCCCATTTGAGAAGGTTAAATTTACCGTTTGTTTTATCACAAACGATTGCACAAGATATTCCTATAATAGCAGGATCTCCTGTTAACAATACGTAGTCTTGTTCTCTAAAGTCTCTTAAGTTTTTTTGCATTTTAAAAACAAAAGGACTTGATGAGAATATTATCTGTGAATCTGGGCCATAGTTAGGCAAACAAATTACTAGATAACCAAAATCAGATGCACCTAAAATATTTATATTTGCAGGTGGATGTTGTAGTACATACACAAATTTTTCTTCAGGGTTGTTTTTTTTAAAGTCTAAAAACTCTGCTAAAGAATTTGGTTTATATAATTCAAAAATTTTATTCTTCATTCTATTATTCTCTTGACAATCTATATAGTAGTTATTATATACTTGTCAAGTAGAAAGAATATGAATTATAAATTTAAGACAAAGCCATACAAGCATCAGCTGACGGCATTAGAAAAATCAGTTGATAAAAAAGAATACGGTTACTTTATGGAAATGGGTACCGGTAAATCTAAAGTGTTAGTTGATAACATGGCTATGCTTTATGATAAAGGTAAAATAAATGGGGCGCTTATTATAGCACCAAAAGGTGTATATAGAAATTGGTTAGAACAAGAAATTCCTATACATTTAGCTAGTCACATAAAACCCAAAATGGTATTATGGACTGCTTTAACATCCAAAACGAAGGAAAAAGAATATCAAACTTTATTTGAAACAGGCTTTGACCTACATGTCCTTATCATGAATGTTGAAGCATTTAGTACAAAAAAAGGTGCTGAATTTGCTTATAAATTTTTAAGAACTCATAAAACACTTATGGCTGTAGATGAATCTACAACTATTAAAAACCCTTCAGCTAAAAGAACTAAAACAATTATTACTTTAGGTAAGCATGCAACTTATAGACGTATTCTTACAGGTTCTCCTGTTACTAAATCACCATTAGATTTATATAGTCAATGCACATTTTTAGATGAAGGTTTATTAGATTTTACATCTTACTATGCTTTTAGAAATAGATATGCACATATGGTAGAAAGAAATTTTGGTGGTCGTAGAGTACAGATTGTAGGTAGTTATCAAAGATTAGATGAACTAGAAAAAACATTAAAAAAGTTTTCTTATAGAGTACAAAAAAAAGATTGTTTAGATTTACCTAAAAAGATATTTATAAACAGAACAGTAGAATTAACTTCTGAACAAGATAAAGCTTATCAAACTATGAAATCTGCAGCTCTTGCTACATTAAAAGGCAAGATGGCTACCGCTCCACACACCTTAACTCAATTAATGCGATTACATCAAATTACTTGTGGTCATTTTAAATCTGATGACGGTGAAATAACTAATTTAAAACATAATAGAATAACAGAATTGATGGATGTTATGGACGAAATGGAAGGCAAAGTTATTATATGGGCTAATTATATTCATGACATAGAAGAAATTGTAAAAACAGTTAAGAAAGAACATGGAGATGATTCTATTGTACAATATTATGGTGCTATCTCATCTGACGACAGACAGAAAGCTATTAAAGAATTTCAAGATCCTAAATCTCCTGTAAAATACTTTGTAGGTAACACACAAACAGGTGGTTATGGTATTACATTAACGGCTGCAAGCAATGTAATTTATTATTCTAACAGTTATGATTTAGAGAAAAGATTACAATCAGAAGATAGAGCACATAGAATAGGTCAACATAAACCTGTAACTTACGTAGATCTTATTGCTCCAAAGACTGTTGATGAAAAAATAATAAAAGCATTACGCGGTAAAATTAATATTGCATCTCAAATCATGGGTGATACTTTAGATGCCTGGATATGAAACCTATAATTATAACTTTACTTTATCTTACTTTTGGTAATGAAATTAAGATGGAAACTTTTGAAATCAATACAACCTGTGATGGTTGGTTTCATACAAATGTAGCACAAATAGAGAATAAAAAGAAAACATTGTTCTCTGGCAGAACCTATCATGTGTATAAAGATAAAAAAGTTATTGGTTATATCTGTGCGGACGAACCACCACAATGAATCCTAAAGATCAACTAATCCTGTTTCTCTGTTTAAATATTTATATTCTATTTTATGTATATCAAAATCTTTCATGATTTTTTTACATATATCTGTAGGATCAAAATCACCACAACTATAAACATCTAATTGCATTAATGCAGGTTTAGGTTCATCCCAAATATGCATAGCAATGTGTGAAGTTTCTATTATTGCAACTGCTGTAATACCTCTATTACCTGGCATATCACAGTATTTTACATAAGGACCCATAAAGACTTTCATATCAATGGATTCTATAAAACCTAACATCCAATCTTTTAGCCACTCTGCATCTGTCGGGGGTTTACTAGCTTCGGCACGAATAATAAGATGCTTATGCACCAGAAGACTATTTTTCATGAGCTAGATTTCTTCGTATTGAGTCTTACCAGCGTCATTACGAAATGCACGCAAAGTTTGTTTACGATTACCATCTTCATTGTAAGAAAAATGTAACCATCCGCTTGCCGGATCTCCTGTGTAAAATTCTAAAATTCCTTGATCAAATTCTGTGTTATCTACGATCCAGTTAAATACTTCCATATTATCATGACCATGACATTCGAAGTCCGCTGCTTGCCCACGGCAATGCTGGGATTTTCTACTACTACCGATTTTTTCGCTCAAAATTTCAGAACGGTATCCGCTTGAAATCATTACCGGTCCAAACTGATCTCTTACGGGTTGCAATACGTTTTCGCAAAGCAATCTTAAATTTTCTGTGTGTTCTTCTGTAGGTTGATTAGATATACCATGACGCTCCGCTGTCTGCGATTTTGTGAGCTCTGATAAAGAAAAATTAGAAGTTAACTTCATCCTATTACCTTATCTAACACAAAGAGTACTGCTGATCCCGCAACAGTTAAAAGAACCCAATAGAACTTGTCTATCTTACCGCCCAATTTTTCTACATCTTCATGTACGTGGGATAAATTTTTCTTAACTCCTGATATATGTCCATACAGGGATAAAATATGTTCTCTTGTTGTTTTAGGTTTCATACCCATTAAGCAATTCCTCTTTGTTTTAATCTTATAGCTTGTTCGTCCGGGGACAATAACGCAGTTTCCGTAGATGTCAATTGTGTTACTGGGTCTATTTTAGGCAAAGCCGCAGCTGCTGCTACTGGCTCTGGTTGTTTTGGTAAAGGTGGTGTTTTAATTTCTGATACTTGCGTAGCAGGCGCAAAAGTTTGATCTTCAAGCTTCACACCTGATTGAGTAGGTTCTGGATCAGTTGTAATGTCATAAGGAAAAGCGCCATTTAAATCACCGTCCTCTAATAAATCCATAATATCTTCTAGCTCACTTTCAGGAAACATATTTTCTTCATCAACATATAGATCTTTACCTTTCCTACCTGTTTTTTCTAAATTGTTTTCAAGTGTTTCAATTTTTTCTTCAAATCTTGGAATAGAAAAACTTAAAGGTTTAAATTCTCCATCTATAACGCTGTCAATTTGACCAGACGGCAATCTTCTTTCATCTGCCTCATCAAAAATAAAATCTTCATCTAATCCTATATCTGTCATTGTTTTAAATGCGTTGTAAATTCTTTGTTGTTCTCTCCAAGCAAATCTTTGTTGTTTAATAAAGTCGGATTCAATTTGTGCTTTAGTTCTATTTAATTTGTACATGTCACTTCCTTTAGGAGCTTCTGTTCTAATTTTTTTAAGATCAGATACAATAAATTCCATTGATCTTTTTAGATTTACTTTTTGTGGTTTAATACCAGTGCCTAATCCTAGTAAAACATCTTCAAGATCATAGCTTTGTCCTGTGCCAGTTAATTTTTCTCTAAAGCCATAGTATAATTGTTTACCTGTTGTAAAAGCACCAGGTGCTACAGTCTCTAATAAATGCTGTGTGCTTTGTAAAAACTTTTCATTGAAATCTGCTAAATCACTGTAAATTGCACCACCACTTTTTTTCTTATTATTTCTTATTTCAGATATTGTTTCGTAAAATATAGTTTTGTTTACAAACGGAGCTAAAAATTCTCCAAAAGGTCCATCTCCTGAAAAAGCAAAATCCATTAAAAATCTATCTATGCTTTGAGGATTCATTTTTTGTTCTTTTAATTTTGTAAAAGCTGCTCTAATAGGTCTAGTCACTGTATCATATGGAAGGAAGGTAGATAAATCTACAACTTTAAATTCACCTTCATCATTAGGTTTTGTTACTGCAATTAAATTAGAATTTCTTTGAAATTCTGGAGCTACATATCTTCTATATCTATCCATTAAGTCTTCACTTATTCCTGTCACCGCTCCGTATATTCCTTTTGCAGCCATAGATGCACCACCAAGAGTTACAAACTGACCCATTAATCCTCTGTATCCCATTTCTCTTAATACAGGATCATCAGTAGCTATTTCTCTTAAACTAGTTCTCATACTTAAATAACTTGTTCTTGTCATTTCAGCAGGGAAAGATACGAAGTTACCAAGTGGTAATGTTCTTACTGCTTTAATAGCATCGGGTACCATACTATATGTTGGCATTGTATTTCTTACATACCATGCTGAAGCTTGTTTAACAGCTTCATCAAGATCCATTTTAGATCCATCAAATTTAGTTTTGCTTAATTTTTGTCCAGCCACCTCTCTAAACCATTTTTCCATTTTAGGTAAACTCTTACCAGAAAAATCTGTTAGATAAGATTTGTACCAGTTATAAGCATACCATTTCCAAACGTTATCTCCTCCTGCATAAACTCTACTAGCTGTTCTTAATAATCCTTTTGTCTCTAAATATTTTGTAAGTTGATCTGTATCTTTAATATTGTTTTTTCTAATAGCTCTTAACACAGCACCTAATTCAGCTGCGACTATGTTTTCATCTAATGCACCGTATTTAATTCCTTCATCTATATTTGCTAAAACTCTTTTCTCTGCTTCAGGTCCTAATTTTCCAGCATTAAAAATATCATCTACTGTCATTTGAATTGAGTTTTGTAATGAAGCTCTATTACCTAACAGTCCTCTGTTGATTACAAACATAGCTGCTGATGAAAAATTTCTTGTTTGTGTAGCAGGAGATAATACAGTTTTACCATATTGAGCTGCAACTTTAAATTGTAGAAAGTTTTTGTACACAGGTAATTGTGCTAAAGCATCTAATGGTCCTTTAAGTGTTGTCATTCTATTAATCATATCTGCTGGGCCAAATAATTTACTTGCATCTGATTTTAATAAACCAAGTCCATCTATTTTTCCTACTCTTGTTACAGCTTTACCTAATTTATCTGCTGTAATTTCATATCCAAATTCAGCAGCTTCTCTTGTTTTAAATAATTGTTTAGACTGAACCAATGCTTGACCTAATCTATCAAACATAATTTTGTTTGTGCTTTGCGTAGCTAAATTAGATATGGTTTGTAAAACAACATTTTTCATATTGTTTTCTTCACCCATTACTTTTCTAATTACATCGGGTAATTCTTCTCCTGTAGATATAACGTTATCTGATCTTAATTTCTTTTTAGATATTTCTGTAATAGTTTGAATAGGATCTCTGTTATCTGTTTTTGCAAATTCTATAATATCATTAACTTGATCTTTAGCTAATTTACTTCTAGCTACAGCTGCAGTTGTACCATCTCTTCTAGCCATTTTTATAGCTGTTTCTTTTAAATCTTTATTTTTATTTATAACTCCTAAAGCAAATTTAACTGCATCTTTAAATTCTTTTGATGCTTCATTCACCGAGTAATTAGGATTAGTAAATACAGCATATGATTTTCTCATATAACCTTTAATATTATTTTCTAGAGATTCTTTTATTAAAGAATCACCAGGTAATAATTCTGCAAATGTTTTTTTAGTTTCTATTAATATTTTATTTAATGCTTTTGCTGCAGGTCTCAACTCTTTAGGTAAAGCAGATAAAGCTTTTTGATTTTTAAAATATTCTAATACATCATCAAGATGTTTATCTTGCAGTGATGGAGAAGCTAATTTACTATTGTATATTTTTTTAGAACCTTGCGCTAAATCATACGCTTTCTTTTCTAAACTATCTAATAATTTTTCTACTACTCTTGCTTTAGCTGTAATTTCTTTTTGTCCTCTTGTAGAAATAGCTGCAAGCTCCGGTGTAAATCTTGATATAGATCTTAAATAAGCTAAACCATTATCTATTTTTTTTAATGAACTTTTTAATGGATTAGTGGAGTCAACACTAAACATTCTCCAGTTTTCAAATTTAGGTAACTCTACAGTTGTTTTAGTTAAGCCTCCTACTTTACCTCTTGATACTGTGGGTAATAAAACTCTTGATGTAATTTGTTCACCAATTTTTCCAGGTGCAGCTTGAATAGCTCTTCCTATTGCTGGTAAAACAATTTTATCTTTAGCTGCTAATTTAGATACAGGATTAATGACTGTAGCTTCAGCTACTTTACTTCCTATTTTTCCTACTGTTAATGTAGGTTTATATATTCCATATTTAAAACCTAAAGCTAATCCTTTACCTACAAGTGGTATACCACCACCAATAAGAGCGCCTTCTTGTCCATACTTTAATTTATTAATAAATCTAGCAGTAGCTAGATCTCTTCCTTCTAATCCTTTTTCATCTACTTTTTTTGTAAATAGTGTTGGCATATCTGCATCAGACAATGCCATATCAGCTAGACCTAAAGATAATGCTCCTCTACCAGAACGCAAGGCTACGTTTGCTCCTGCTTTAAAATATTTATTTTTAATTTTACCTAAAGTTTTATTTGTAAGTTTAGATATATTTTTTAGTTTTGAAACTTTATCAAGGTTTCCTAATATTTTAAAAGCAATGGTACTAGGTACACCATATTGAATTAGTAATGCACTAGAATCTCCTAAAAAAGTATTTGGATTACCGTGTTTATTTAAAAACCTTCTAGTTGTTTCATCAAGTTTTTTTGTTAAGTTTGAATCAAAAGCATAGTCTATTCCTGCGGTACCAAATTCTAAAATTGATTTAACAGCACCTGTACCACCCTTTACAATAGCTCTTTCTATTTCTCTAGCGGTATCTCTTTGTTCGTCTGTTTCTTTTATTACATCTTTATAAGGATCAGGTTGCCCTAATTCTTTTGCTTTCATTTCGTTGTATTGAATTATTGGACCAAAGCCAGATGTAAATCTTAACCAAGATAATGGATTGTTAACTAATGTACCGGCTTTTTCTTCTAGTAAACCTTGCTCATCAGCATCTTGTAAGAGTGCTTTGAAATCCTTTTCTTTAGGGATTCTAAACATGTCAGACATAGATTATGCCTCCTGTGGTAGAACTAATTGTACTTGATATTTTTGATTGAACTGATCAACGTCAGTTTGTGTTCTAATTTGTGCAAAGTCTCCAAGCGCTTGATAACTATTTGCTAATAATGTAACAATATCATCACCAATTTCTTTTGGTAATCTTGCTCTTATTTCATCGTATGATAACTGTTCTGGATTTACTGTCTCTTCAACATTAACGTCAGTCATACTTGTCGGAGTTTCAGTCATTATATTTACATCTTCGGTCACCGCTCCACCGTCAGCAAATTGTTGTCCAAATTCTTTTGTTAGTGTAGCTAAAAACTGTGCTTGTAGTTTACCTAATGTAGTAGAATATTCAGGGTGACCTGGAGTAATTGGTTGGCCGTCACTACCTATTGCTCCTTTAATTGCTTTTTTGGCTGCTCTAGCAGCTGATTTTACTATTTCACTTTGTGAACCAAGTTTAAAGAAATCAGATACATCTCCACCTTGGAAAACATAAAACTCTAAATCACTATTATATTTTGCTTGAATTTGATTTAATTTATTTGTTTTTTCTTCTTCACTTAAAGATTTATCGTTTCTAACATTTTCTCTTTTAGTTTCTGTTATTGATTCTAAAAGGATTTGTCTTCTACCTGTTTCACCTTTAGCTTTTTCCATACCTACTTTATATTCTACTTCAGCACCTGTTAAAGTTCTTGCTAATTCTTCTCTTCTATCTAGTTCAGCTTGTTGTCTAGCATCCATTGATGTTCCAAGATCAACTCCTAATTTAGATAAAGGTTTTGAAGCTGCAGATAAAGTGCCTCCTAAAATACCACCTGTTTCTCCTGGTGCTCCTAATATATCTAAACCAGCACTAGCTATTCTTAAGTAATCACCTCTAGATAAACCTTGTGTATTTCTTTCAGGTATTCTCTCTTTTACTGATTCGTAAATATCTACGATATCACCATCAGCATAACCAACTCTACCACCATCAGCTAAACCTGAAGCGATCCCCGTTCCATAACTAGAAACTCGTCCACCTCTAAACATTGGTCTTCTTAAAATTCTACTCATTATCCTCTAATTGCTCCCATTAATCCAGCTGCACCAATACCTAGTCCTAACAATTGTTGTGTAGCACTTGGTGGAGGTGTTGATTGAACTTGTGTTGCTGCCGGGAAACCACCGATAACTGATGCTAATTGTGGACCGACTAATCCTAATTGTGTGTAATCTGAAAACGCTGTTTCTCTAGCTGCTTCTTGGTCCGCTGCTAATCTTGCTTGATCTATTTGTCTTTGTTGTGCACCTAACTGTCCTTGGTAAGTTCCAAGTCCTTGTCTTGCAACTAAATCTTGTGCTGCAGCTGCTTGTGCCTGTTGAAATCCTGATTGTCTTAATTGTGCTTCTTGAGCTGCTCTAGCTAAATCTGCTGTTGCTTGGTATTCTCCAATTGCTGCTGCTTCTCTACCACCACCAAAAGCACCAGCTGTTGCTGCTCTTTGTCTTAAACCAGCTAAACCTTTTTGTTGTTCTCTATCCATAGCTGCAAGCGAAGTATCAATAACTTCTTGCTGATAAGGTGACATGTAATCTTTGTAAGCTTGTGGTCCTACTAAAGCATCTAAACCTGATGCAGCTGTAGCTGCTTGTTGTTCTAATGCTGATTGACCTTGTACAAATTGTCTACCTGTATATGTAGATGTAGGAATAGGTGTTTTAAGAAGTTCTAAACCTCTATTAGTTATACCTAAACCAGCTGCTTCTACAAATGGTTCACGGAGTTGTCTTGTTATTGTTTCAGCCATTATACTTTTGCCTCCAGTTTGTGCATTGTTTCGTACATACGTTTTGCTCCTTCGTTAACACTACCACCACCTGCAGCTCTAACTGCATCGGCTGTCATTACAAATTCGTTCTTTGATAGTCTTGCAGGAACGTCATCTGCTTTTTCTTTTGTTCCTTCAGGTATAAAGCCTCCACCTCTCATATCTTTATCCATACCTGTATTCAATAAATTTCTATTCATTATACCACCTTCAGCTTTTTTACTAAAGGTATCAATTACTTCATCATATCCAGCGTAAGGCATATCCATAACACCTCTTCCAGCTCCTTGATCAAATCTTGTAAAAGTTTCTGCTCCTTCATCTAACATTCCTGAAGCTTTTAAACCTTTCATTCCACTTATAGCATCTCTGTTTGCATCACTTATAAAGTAAGTGTTATCATCTAATTTTTCTACTACACCTTCTTCAACTAAACTATCTAAAGTTTTTTTACCTTTTTTTGTTTTAGCTGTAACTTGTAATTCAAAAGAAGCTCCTGTGTCTTCTGCATAATCTGTGCTTCCTCTTAATTCTACATCATCAGTCATTCTTGATAATTTAGTAACTACCATATTTTTTAATTTTGATAGTCCTTGCATACTACTTTTTATACCAGCTTTACCCAATTCCATTAATGCACTAACTTTACCACCACCTGCATAACCTTGACTATCATCAGCGTATGTCATTTCTAACATTTCAAGTTCATCTTCTTCAGATGGAGTAAGAGGTATACCTTTATTATATTTATTTATTAAAAAAGAATATCTAGATCCTACTGATCCGCCGCTGGCCATACCAGATCTAGCTTGTCTTAAAAAAGATGCAAAATCCATTGGTTGTAATCCTTGTTCTTCCATTTCAAAAACATATTGCTCATACATTTCTTCTATATCATCTTTGTATCCTGATGCTACTTGTGTTCCTTTTATACCTTGTCCTTGACTCATATCATCAAAAGCTTCTCTTGCTTTTTTAGCTGCATCTTCTGGTGAGAAACCTAAATCTAAAAACTCTTCAAAAAGTTTTTCTAAAAGTTCATCGTTTTGAGCGTTAGATACTTGTTCACCATACTCAACTCCTTGATCTCTCATTAAATCCATAATACCTAAATCGTCTGTTTGTTCTTCTATTTCTACTTCACCACCTCTAGCAAAACCATATTTTTCTTTTACCATACCTATTGCTTCTTGTTCTGCTAAATCTATTGCATCTTCATTAGTTTCACCTTGTTTAAGGTTTTCTCTTAATTTAATTCTCGTAAAGTAATCATAGTCGTCTCCCATTGAATCTACTATTTTACTCATTATTCCTTCTTCTTCTATTTCTACTTCACCTCCTTGTGCAAATCTTTTAAACTCTGCTGGGGCTACACCACCAAATGGTATTCCAAAAGCTGCTTCTACTCCTGCCATAGCGTCTTTCATTGCTTCTGCATATTTAGGTTCTCTTTTAATTATAGGTCTGTCATCATCATCGTCATCCTCACCCAATACAACTTCTTCATCTTCCTCTATTTCAATAATTGGTGCTTTAGTTTTACCTTTTAATAAATCTTTCATTGTCATTAAACCCATAGCCTCTTCTGCTTTACCTCTATATCCACCATTAGCAAAACCTATTCTGCCACCACTTTCATATCCG